>JGI24701J34945_10000330_pt1 | contig 25785 bp, 25 predicted proteins | sample TergutTh196P3_FD_34945 | JGI IMG/M metagenome (IMG submission 34945)
TCCCACGCCGCGGACACGCGTATGTGCAGGTGCATTTCATGCTTTTGTTTTTTTCACAAGCCATGGTAACCCTCCTTTTTACATATGCGGATTATGCTTATAACACGGTGTTTGAGTAAAGCCTATAATAGTAAAAGGGTTTTTCTTCTTTTTCTCCAGAGTTTAAAATCATGCGCGTTTCAATTTTTTGAAAACCGCAACGCCCAATTACCTTTTGTGATGGGTAATTATCCAATTCCACTATGGCTATTAAATAATCTATTTTTAGATAATCTATCGCCCATTTAGACACAGCTCTCGCGGCTTCTGTAATGTACCCCTTACCAGCATAGTATTCAGATACGAAATATGCAATTTCAATTTCATTATCGACTTCTTTTTTATTGCCGATACCAACCATACCAATGATTTCACCAGTGTTATTTAATGTTACGGCAAACATAATCCGCGCGTTCTCCTTATTCGCAACCGGATATTGCTCAATAAAATAGTTTATCAAATTTTTAGTATGCTCTACCGAAGATTCCCAATCTGGCATCCATTTCAATATGTAATCTTGATTTGCAATTTTATTTAAACCCTCTGCATCGCTTTCGGTGAATTGACGCAGTATTAATCGTTCCGTTTTTAGAGTATATCCCAAATGCATTACCCCCATATTATATAAATAATCTTCATAACGGGACGCCGCGGCTTCGCGTCTGCCCGCCGCTTAATCGTCCAGCTGTTTCCGCAAAAGCTCGTTTACAATTTTCGGGTCCGCCTTGCCCTGTGATTTGTTCATGATTTTGCCGACAAAAAAGCCGATGACCTTTTGGTTTCCGTTTTTGTATTCAAGCACGGATTTTTCGTTTTCTAAAAGGACATCCCTTACAATATTCTCAAGAAAAGCCGTATCGGTAACCATGCCCAGCTTGTGTTCCTCAACGTACCGCTCAGGGTCGACGCCCTCTTCAAAAACCTTTATGAGAATCTTCTTCGCAACGTTGCGGTTGATGGTCTTGTTCTCGCAAAGCTTCATAAGCGTTGCGAATTTTTCCTCGTCGATCACAATGTCGTCCTCGCCTTTATTGTCGCCCTTGGCAATGCTCAAAAGCTCGACGATGATCCAGTTCGCGATCTCCTTGGGGTTGTGAAAGCGCCGCATGGTTTCATCGAAAATTACGGATAAATTGCGGCTTCCCGTTATGATTTTCGCATCGTACTCGGGCAGGTTAAGCTCTTTCGTCAGGCGCGTGAATTTATCCTGCGCCGTTTCCGGCAAAGTGGCGCGTACCGCCTCGATCCACTCGTCGCTTATGCATACCGGCATCAATTCAGGGTTTGGGAAGTACCGGTAATCGGTGGCGTCCTCCTTGCCGCGCATGGAGAATGTCTCGCCCTTGCCGTCGTCGAACCTGCGCGTTTCCTGTATGATTGTCTCGCAGCCCGTTTCAAGCGCTTCGATGTGGCGCTCCGACTCGTATTCTATCGCCCTTGCGATGGCCTTAAATGAGTTTAAGTTTTTGATTTCGGTGCGCGTTCCAAGCTTGCCGCTCCCTGACCTGCGGACGGAAATGTTTACGTCGCAACGCATGGAGCCCTCCTGCATTTTGCAGTCGGATATACCAGCGAAGCTTAAAAGCAGCCGCAGCTTTGAAAGGTATGCCACGACCTCCTCGGAGGTTCTTAAATCCGGGTTGCTTACGATTTCAATCAGCGGTACGCTTGTGCGGTTAAAATCGATAAGCGATGCGTCGCACCTGTTGTCGTGCACCAGTTTTCCGGCGTCCTCCTCGATATGGATCTGCTTTAAGGTGATCCGGCGGACGCCTGAGCCCGTTTCGATATCAATCCAGCCGTTTTTGCAGATTGGGGCGAAAAGCTGCGTTATTTGATAGCCGGTCGGCAAATCGGGATAAAAATAATTTTTCTTGTCAAACGTCATCACGCGGGTAATCTCGCTGTTTGTCAGAAGTCCCGCGGCGATTCCCAGCTCGACGGCTTTTTTGTTTGTAACGGCGGGCATCCCCGGCATACCGGAGCAGGCGGGGCACACGTTTTCGTTAGGATCAGCGCCGAACATTGCCGAGCAGCCGCAAAAGAGCTTCGACTGCGTCGAAAGCTCGACGTGGACCTCAAGCCCGATCACAACTTCATAGCTCACCTTGTCACCGCCTTTACAACAGTCAGGAGCGCGTTTTCGTTTTTGGGCGCCGCAAGTATCTGGACGCCGCCGCCGTTATATGAAAACGAAACGCATGGCAGCCCCGCGAGCGCCGCCAAAGCGTGCACCGCCGAGCTTTCGTATGCGCCGCCCGTTATGCGCAACGGCAGGAGAATAACGTCGTAGCTTTTAAAATCAAGAGAATCTTTTATAACGCGCCGAAGCTTCAGCGCTTTTTCGTAACACGGCGTATAATACTCTTTTGACAGCACCATCGAGCCCATGATAAGCGCAAGCTTCGCGTCAAGCCCGAAGCCCTGCGTCCTTGTGTTTACATAAAGCCCGTCAAGGTTATTGTAGCGGTCGGCGCGAAAACCGAACTTTACGCCATCATAGCGGCTTAAGTTCGCGGAAATCTCGGCGCAGCTCAAAATATACTGAGCTTTATTTAAAACATCAAAATAAGCAAGCTCGGTAGAAACCCCGTCAAAATGCGATGAAAGCGCTAAGACGGCGGCCTTGTCTTCCGGGATTGCCGCAGTGAGAACGTTTTCGGGCACAAACGCCTTTATCTTTTTATCGAGCGGCTCATATACATAGGATTTATCCGGATACATCGCGCCGTCTTTTTCGTCGTTTCCCGCGATGACGGACAAAAACGCAAAGCCCTCGACTATGTCCCTGCACACGATGCCGATTTGATCCATGGAGCACGCGGAGGGGATCAGCCCGTACCGCGAAACGCATCCGTATGTCGGGTGGATGTAGCATATGCCGTTTTCGGCGGCCTCCCGCCGCGTGACGCCGGAAAAGTCGTTGCATAAAGCAAAGCTTACGGCGCCGTCCGCGACCGCGCGTACCGCGCCTGAAGCTTCGCAGGCTTCTTCACAAAGCGGCAAAAGCCCGAATTCGCGCATCTTCGTTTTTCCTGAAACGGCGTATCCGCCCGCTTCAAGGCGCGAGATAACGGTTGCGTCAAGCGGGGAGGTAAAGCCCGACAGGATTTTCGAGCCCGCCGTCACCGGCTTTCCTTTTTGCATAATGCTGTCCTCAATCGCCACAAGCGTTTGATCGTTTTTACCGGTCATGCAGCCGGAGATATAGTAGCTCATAACCGTCGCCCCCTTTCAGTCAAGCGTTTTCGGCGCCTCGAAATATCCGTCGTGGCTGGCGGGTGCGTTTTCCAGAAGCTCCTTGCGGGAAAACGGCTTTACGCTTATATCGGGCCTTAGCACATTTTGAATGTCAAGCACCGTTACAAGAGCCTCCACGCCGTTTGTCCCCACTGAGGCAAGGGACAGGAAGCTTTCCTTTAGCATACCGGCCTTTTCACTGATGAGCGCCCTCTCGCTTTCGGGAAGATCAATCTTTGACATCGCTTCATATTCTTTTATATCCACCGTGACACCTCGTTTTACCTGATTTTGATGTGGGCCTCGCGAAGCTGAAGCTCCGTTACGGGGCCGGGGGCGCCGAGAAGCAGGTCCTGCGCGCTGCTGTTCATCGGGAACGCAACGACCTCGCGGATATTCTCCTCCCCTGTAAGGAGCATGACAATCCTGTCAAGGCCGGGGGCCATGCCGGCGTGCGGCGGTGCGCCGTAATGCAGCGCGTGAAACAGCGCCGAGAACTTCTCCTCGATCGTTTCCTTTGAGTACCCCGCGATTTCAAACGCCTTCACCATGATATCGGGGCGGTGGTTCCTGACGGCGCCCGACGAAAGCTCGACGCCGTTGCAGACGATGTCGTACTGATACGCTTTAATCTCAAGCGGGTCTTTGCTTAACAGCGCGTCCATCTCGCCCTGCGGCATGGAAAACGGGTTGTGCGTGAACTCGACCTTGCCGGTCTCCTCGCTTATGCCGAACATGGGAAAGTCCGTGATAAAACAAAACTCAAACCTTGCTTCATCGAGCAAATCAAGCCGGNTTCCAAGCTCCGAGCGGATTTGCCCCGCGAAATTATCGACAAGCTTTGTAACGTCCGAGATAAAGAACAGCGTGTCGTTTTCCTTTAGCTTAAGCGTGCCGGTAAGAATCTGCCGCTGTTCCTCCGACAAAAACTTGACGATAGGGCCCTTTAGCTCCATGTCTTTCAGCACTGAGATATAGCCTAAACCCTTCATGCCGATTTCAGTCGCGAACTTGAGCATCTTCTCAAAGAACGATTTAGGCATCGTCGCGCAGCTTGGGGCGACGATACCGCGCACCGGCTTATTTTTAAACGGCGCGAAATCAACGTCCGCGAAAAAGCCGGTTAAATCTTCTATGATCAGCGGGTTTCTAAGGTCGGGCTTGTCGGTGCCGTATTTCAGCATGCACTCGGAAAACGGTATGCGGCGAAACGGCAAGGGGCTCACGGGCTTGTCTGAAAACCTTGAAAACGTGTCGTGGAGCACCTGCTCCGCTACGTTAAAGACGTCCTCCTGGGACGCGAACGCCATTTCAAAGTCGAGCTGGTAAAATTCCCCGGGCGAGCGGTCGGCGCGGGAGTCCTCATCCCTGAAGCACGGCGCTATCTGGAAGTACTTGTCGAAGCCCGAGACCATCAGAAGCTGCTTAAAAAGCTGAGGGGCCTGCGGCAGCGCGTAAAACATGCCGTGGTGCTTTCTGCTTGGGACAAGGTAGTCCCTCGCGCCCTCGGGCGACGACGACGTCAGTATCGGCGTCTGAATCTCAAGGAAGCTAAGCTCCTCCATCTTGCGTCTTAAGAAACTGGTGATTTTTGAGCGCATGACGACGTTATCTTGCATTTTAGGGTTCCTAAGGTCTAAGAACCGGTATTTTAAGCGGACGTCCTCGCGCGTCTGCTTCGATGTATCGACGTCAAAAGGCAGGGGCTTTAAAACACGGCTCAAAGCGGTCACGGATTTTGCCGCGACCTCGACCTCGCCCGTTTTTATTTTCGGGTTTACGGTTTCGGCGGAGCGCTCCCGCAATACGCCCTCCACCAGGATCACGCTTTCGCGTGGCATGCCCGCGATCATTTCTTCGTTTTCCAAAACGATTTGCGTAGTCCCGTAATGGTCGCGCAAATCAACAAAGAGGATGCCGCCGTGGTCGCGCACGGTATCGATCCAGCCCGAGAGCCTTACCGTTTTGTTTATATCCTGTTTTAAAAGTTCGCCGCAATGATGCGTTCTATAATGGGTCATTGCCGTTATCCCTCCTATACATTAAAATATTATCGCACAAAACATCGGTGATGGCAAGAAAAATAGTAGACTGTACGCGAGAATCCTTGTATAATAGATTTAAACTGGCTTAGAGGAGTTTTAAATGAGCAAAAATAAAGGCAAGATCATATCCGCCGTGGACATCGGTTCAAGCAGCGTGCAAATGCACATCGCCCAGTGGGACGGCCAGAGGATCGTAACGCTCGACCAGCTTGAAAAGCCCACGCACGTCGGGCAGGAGGTTTTTTCGACCGGGCACATATCCTTTGAGACGGTAAGGAGCCTTTCGGATATCTTAACAGGATTTTGCGCGCTTTCAAAGGAATATGATATCGCCCGTCCGATCGTCATGGCGACCACCGCGCTGCGCGAGGCCACGAACCTTGCGTATGTGCTTGATCATTTTGCCGTTACAAACCATGTGAACGTTCAGGTCCTGGAAGACGGCGAGGCCAGCGCTTTGCTGTTTGAGGCTTTAAAAAGCAGGTATCCCTCCGCCGAGAAGGTCCTTCAGGTTTACGGCGGAACCGGCACGATTGATTTTGCGCTTTTGCAAAACGGCAAGGTGCTGTTTACGCAAAGCATACAGACCGGGATGCTTAAAATCGCCGAGGTCATGCGGGAAACGTCCGAGTTTTCCCGTTACTCGGATCTTGTCGTAAAGGAGCACCTGACGAAATTTTTATCCCACGCGGGACAGATTTACAAGATGCTCGAAACCGACGGGATCGTTTACGCGTCCGCCGACATCGCGCCGCTTTTAAAGATACTGAACGGCTTTGAGATCAATACAGGAACCGATACGCTTGTCGTCTCAAAAGAAGAGATGCAAAAAATATACGGCGAATACAAGAGGCTTACAGTCGACCAGATCGCAAGGCGGCACAAGCTTGATTTAGCGCAAAGCGGCAACATTTACGTCACAATTGTATTTTTGATGCTGCTGCTTGATTCCACGGGGGTAAACCACTTGTATTGTACCCAAATCAACCTTGTTAACGCGGCGCTCAACTTAAACCTGCGCCAGGGCGCAAGGCGCGCGTTTAACGAAAACATGCGCGAGGGGACGGTTTCGTCGGCGCTTAAAATGGCGGAGCATTACCGCTGCGATCTAAAGCATGCCGGGCATGTCGCTTACCTTGCGCTGATATTATTCGACAAGCTTAAAAAGCTGCACGGCCTTTCGCGCCAGCAGCGGCTGCTTCTTGAAACGGCGTGTATACTCCATGAGGCGGGGAGCTTTACAAACACCGCGGATATGCGCGAGGCCTCGTTTGACCTTATCAAAAACGCGCAGATTTACGGGCTTCAATCCAGGATGACGCTGTTAATCGCGAACATCGTCGCCCCACAGGATATTTTAGGGATCACCCAAAGCGACAGGCGCGGCGGCGTGCTCAACCAAGAGGATATGATCTTTGTAAATAAAATGCACTCCATTTTGCATTTAGCGGATGCAATCGACGAGTCGCATCTTGGAAAAGCACGGCTGCTTGACGTAAAGCAGGACGGCGACCAGCTACTGCTGACGCTGAGGGTCACGGAGGATTACGCGCTTGAGCGTTACGCGCTTATCCAAAGCGCTGCGCTGTTTCAGGAGGTTTTCGGCTTAAAGCTCGATTACATCGTCAAAAAAGCAGGGCGGATGGAGGACAAGTAATTATGAAGTTTATAGAGCGGGAATTAAGCTGGCTTGATTTTAACGCCCGGGTTCTGGCCGAAGCGCAAAAGAAAGACAGCCCGCCCCTTGAAAGGCTTATGTTTTTAGCGATTTCCGCTTCAAACCTCGACGAATTTTTTATGGTCCGCGTAGCGTACCTGGTCGATGAAAGCAAAAACCGCACAGACCGCGACCAAACCGGCATGACGCCGCAGGAAAAGCTTGACAAGGTGCTTCAAAAGGCATATAATTTTCAAATGCGGCAGGTGGAGTGTTTAGATGAAATACTCGCAAAATTAGCCGAGAAAAAAATAAAAATCTGTGCGATTGAGGATTTGTCCGACAGTCAAAAGGAATTTGCAAGGGATTTGTTTTACGACGAGATTCTGCCGGTATTGACGCCGCTGGCGGTCGATCCGGCAAGGCCGTTCCCGTTTCTGTTAAACCAGTCGCTTAATATCGGCGTCCGCATGCGGGACGACGCGGGCGAGAACCTGTACGCGGTCGTTCAGGTGCCGTCTATTTTACCGCGGTTTATCATGATACCGGTAAAGACGGGCAGGCTGTTCCTGCCGATCGAGCGGCTGATTGCGCACTATTTGCCGGAAATCTGCAACCTGCATGAAATTGCGGCGTATGGATATTTCCGCATCACAAGAAGCGCCGACTTCGACGCGGACGACGACACCGACGATTTAATGGAGGAAATGAAGCGCACAATCAAACGGCGCAGACGCGGAAGCCCCGTGCGCTTACAGCTAAGCGCGGGCTTTGACGGGGAGCTATACAATTTTCTCAAAAAGATGCTGGGGGTCAATAAAAAGTTTGTCGTGCAGGCGTCTAAGATTCTGTCGATGGCGTCCCTTAGCAAGATCGCGTCGATGGAGGATTTAAGCCACCTTCGCGCAAAGCCGATCCTGCCGGTCCCCGCCGCCGAATTCTTAGAGTGCGACGACATCTTCGCGCGGGTACGCGAACGGGATTTAATGCTTCATCATCCCTATGAAAGCTTTAATCCGGTCCTTGATTTTATAAAAGCCGCGTCGGTAGACCCGAATGTCCTTGCGATAAAGCAGACGCTATACCGCGTCAGCGGGAAAAGCGAGGTCATATCGGCGCTGGAGCAGGCGGCTGAATCGGGCAAGCAGGTGACGGTGCTCGTTGAGCTAAAGGCCCGCTTCGACGAGGAAAACAACATCCAGTGGGCGACACGCCTTGAAAGGGCGGGATGTCACGTCATCTACGGGCTTACGGGGCTTAAAACCCACTGCAAGATCACGCTGGTCGTCCGCCGCGAGCCTGACGGTATCAGGCGGTACCTGCATTTGTCGACGGGCAACTACAACGACGTGACGGCGCGGCTTTACACCGATATCGGCATGTTTACGTGCAGAGCTATGTTCGGCGCCGACGCATCCGCTCTGTTCAACCATTTGACGGGGTTTTCAAGGCCGCCGGAGTATAATAAGCTGATTGTGGCGCCTGAAAATATGAAGCGGTTCTTCTTAAATAAAATCGACGGGGAAATAAAAAACGCGAAAAAAAACTTGCCAAGCGGCATAAGCTTCAAGGCGAACTCGCTTTTGGATTATACGGTGGCGCAAAAATTATACGAGGCGTCGAAGGCGGGAGTTCCGGTAAAGCTTTTGATACGCGGCATATGCAGCCTCTTGCCGGGAGTAAAAGGGTATAGCGAAAATATACGGGTGCGCAGCATACTGGGGCAGTTTTTAGAGCATTCAAGGATTTACGCCTTTGAAAACGCGGGGGAGCCGCAGGTATACCTTGGAAGCGCCGACCTCATGCCGCGAAACCTTGACCGCAGGGTTGAGCAGTTGTTCCCGGTTGACGAGCCGGATTTGCGCGAAAGGGTTTTAGGCATACTTGATTTGGCGTGGCGCGATAATGTAGGGGCGTGGGAGCTTGGTCCCGACAGCATTTACCGTAAGGTCGAGCAAAAAGGTGCGCGCATATGCTCGCAGCGGGAGTTATCCAAGCTTGCGGCTTTAGCCTATGAACAAAAAAAGAAGGAGCTGGAGCACATATGAAAATCGGGATGCTTACAAGCGGAGGGGACTGCCAAGGGCTCAACGCGACGCTGCGAGGCGTTGCGAAGACGCTATACAACCTGATGCCGAACGTGGAAATTTACGGTATCATAGACGGCTATAAGGGCCTGATTGAGGGTACATGGCGCAAGATGGACAGAAGTGAGTTTTCAGGAATCCTGCGGCGCGGAGGCACGATATTAGGCTCGTCAAGGCAGCCGTTCAAGGCCATGCGCGAGATAAACGAAAACAACGAGGATAAGCTTTCGCTTATGATTAAAAACTACAAAAAGGGCGGGTTTGACGCACTTGTGATTTTAGGCGGCAACGGTACGCATAAAAGCGCCCATATGCTAAGCAAAAACGGGGTCAATGTCGTGACCTTGCCAAAGACGATTGACAACGACGTTTACGGCACCGATATGACGTTCGGCTTTGACAGCGCCCTTGAAAAAGCAACATCGGTGATTGACGCGATCCACACCACGGCGGCGGCCCACGGCCGTATTTTCGTCATTGAGGTCATGGGGCATAAGGTCGGGTGGCTGACGCTTTACGCGGGCTTCGCGGGCGGCGCCGACGTAATCCTGATCCCGGAAATACCGTATGAAGTCGACGCCGTTTTTGAGGTAATCGAGAAGCGCAACGCAAATGGCAGCAACTTCTCCATCATCGCTATCGCAGAGGGCGCCATAACCGCGCAGGAGTCGGCGCTTCCGAAGAAAGAGCGGAACATTCCCCCGTCGTCCGGCGCGTACCTTGCAAATGTTTTAAACAACCGCTTGGAGCAGGACGTCCGCGTCGTTGTTCCGGGGCACTTCCAGCGCGGCGGTGAGCCGACGCCCACCGACAGGGTGCTTTGCTCGCGCCTGGGCGCGAAGGCTGGCGAGCTTATCCGCGACAAAAAATTCGGGCGGATGGTTGCATTTAGAGGCAACACCATCGTCACCGTGCCGCTTGACGACGTTGCGGGCAAACTGAAATATGTACCGCACGACTGCGACATGATCCGTGAAGCGCGGCTCATGGGCATCTCGTTCGGCGACAACCGCGCGGAATAACCTTAAGGTTTAAATCATATACTATTATATTTTGAAAGGAAAGATCTATTATGAAATCACGGCAGGAAATCAAGTCCCTTGCGAAAGAGGCGGTGGCACAGCAGCGGGGAACCATTATTATCCTAATATTTTTACTCACCCTAATCAGCGGCGTGACCGGGCTTATTGGGCAAATCGAATATATCGGAGGATTGCTCTCCCTTGCGTTGTCCTTCATCATAATGGCGCTGGAAGTCAACTTAGCAGGCTTGTTTCTTAGAATCTTTAAAAAGGAAAGCATTACGGTTGGGGAGCCGTTCTCCGCTCTTTCCGTCAACTTTTTCCGCAAGGTCGGCGGTATGTACTGGATGTCGCTTTGGGTATTCCTCTGGTCGATGCTGCTGATAGTTCCCGGCATCATCAAGGCTATTGCGTACAGCATGACGCCATATATCCTCGCGGATTGCCCGAATGTTTCCGCCACGAAAGCGCTGAAGCTTTCCATGAAGATGACCCGGGGCCATAAGATGGATTTGTTTGTTTTGGCGCTTAGCTTTATCGGCTGGGGAATTTTGTCCATCTTGACGTTCGGCATTCTTTATATCGTTTACGTCGGGCCGTACATGTACACGACCTACGCGGGGTTCTATACGGAGCTGCGCGACAAGGCCATCGCCTCCGGCGCAATCAGCCAATCCGAGCTTGCGTAAAATTTAAGCAGGAAGACTATAACAGCCCCCCGCTTTAAAAAGCGGGGGGCTGTCTTTTGCCGTGTTCTGTGAATACAGACCCTAGTTCGCGGTAAACTCTCCCGCAAGGGAAGATATGGTCGCTTTCGCGTCGCCGTAAACCATCAGGGTGTTCTGCATGTAAAACAGCTCGTTGTCAATACCGGAAAAGCCCCTGCCNTTTCCGCGCTTTAATACGAACACCGTTCTCGCCTCATGCGCTTTGATGATTGGCATCCCGTATATGGGGGAGGCTTCGTCCGTTTCGGCCGCCGGGTTTACGACGTCGTTCGCACCGATTACGATCGCGACGTCCTGAGTCGGCATAGACGGGTTTATTTCCTCCATCGTTTTTAGCTGCTCGTAGGGCACGTCGGCTTCCGCCAAAAGAACGTTCATATGCCCGGGCATACGTCCGGCGACGGGATGGACCGCGAAGCTTACCTCGGCGCCGTTTTCCTCGAGTTTTTCGGCAAGCTCCTTGACGACGTGCTGCGCCTGCGCGACAGCCATGCCGTAACCCGGTATAAATACGACTGACCCTGCGGCTTCAAGTATCAGGTAAGCGTCCTCTGTCGAAACAGCCTTCGGCTCCGACTGCGGGCCGCCCTTGCTAACGGCGTCCGTTGCGCCGAAACCGCTGAACAGCAAATTGCCGATTGAGCGGTTCATCGCCTTGCACATAATGAGCGTGAGGATGATGCCCGACGCGCCGACTAATGAGCCCGACACGATAAGCACCGTGTTTGAGATGATAAATCCGGCGGAAACGACTGCTAATCCGGAAAGGCTGTTCATCAGGGAAATCACGACGGGCATATCGCCGCCGCCAATGGGCAGGACAAACGTAACGCCGAATATGAGGGAGATTGCCGTCAGCATTACAATCGCGAAGAATTTTGTTCCGGTATCAATTCCGGGAATGACGTAGATAATCATACCGGCGACACAGGCAAGCACGAAAACAAGGTTAATAGCCTTTTGCCCCTTGAACACGATTGCGCGCCCCGTAATCCTTTCCGAGAGCTTGCCGAACGCAAGCATTGAGCCGGAAAACGCCATCGATCCGATAAAAATAGTAAGACCTATGGCTATGGCCTCGCTCATGTTGCTGCCGTCAGGGTCTTTGAGAAACTGCGAAAACGCGACAAGCGCGGAGGCAAGCCCTCCAAAGCCGTTATAAATGGCGACAAGCTCCGGCATGCCCGTCATCTTGACTTTTTTAGACCATACCAAACCGATGGCCGAGCCGATTGCGATTGCCAAAAAACACCACAGGTATCCGTTTTGCACCCAATTTGACGTGTTCCATGACGCTGTGACTTCACTTTCAAAAAACACGGCGACGACAGCTATAAGCATACCGAACGCGGAAAGCATGTTCCCCTGCCGCGCGGTATTAGGATGGTTCAGCTTTTTTATGCCGACGATAAAAAACACACACGCGATTATATATGCGATAACCATTATTCCTTATCCTCCTTTTTGCGGAACATCCCCAGCATGCGCTCGGTTACCGAATACCCGCCGACGATGTTGATGGCGGCGAGAATAATCGCGATAAAAGAAAGAATCATGCCAAGCTCGCCGGTCGCGTATGTCGCGCAAACAAACAGCGCCCCGACGATTGCTATGCCGGATATTGCGTTCGTTGCGGCCATCAGCGGCGTATGAAGCTGCGACGGCACCTTTGAAATCAGCTCTTTGCCTAAAAATGCCGCGATGACAAAGATAAACAGAAGAAGGATTATATCCATATTAGGCACCCCTTATAAATTTAAAAATTGTTTGTGGATAATTTTCTTGTCCGACGTAATCAGGCACCCGCTTAAGATTTCGTCGTCCGCATCAAGCTTGAACGTCTTGTTTTCGCCGTCCCAGAAATGCTCTAAAAGGGCAAATATGTTACCGGAAAACATGCCCGACGCGTCTTTCGGGATGAAGCGCTCAAGGCTGTCGCCGCCGATGATTCTGACGCCGTTATCGAGCACCACATCCTTTTCGGGGTCGCTGCCCTCTACGTTGCCGCCCGTCTTCACCGCCATGTCGATGATGATTGAGCCGGGCTTCATCTGCGCCGTCATCTCCCTTGTGAGCAGGACGGGGGCTTTTCGCCCGAACACCTTTGCGGTCGTTATCACTATATCCGAGTGAGCGCAGACCTTTGCCTGAGCCTTTCTTTGCAGCGCAATCTGCTCGGGCGTGAGCTCCTTCGCGTAGCCCTGCTCGGTCTCTCCCATCTCTCCCAAATCAATCTTTACAAATTTTGCGCCCAAGGATTTTACCTGCTCCTCAACAACAGGGCGCGTGTCAAACGCTTCGACCCGGGCGCCCAGCCTTTTCGCCGTGGCGATTGCCTGCAAGCCCGCAACGCCGACTCCGATGACAAAAACCCTCGCGGGCGAAATCGTGCCGGACGGCGTCATCATCATCGGGAAGATTTTCGGAAGCTTTGAAGCCGCAAGAATCACCGCGTAGTATCCGGCAAGCGACGCCTGCGAGCTTTGGATGTCCATTTTCTGCGCAAGGGTTGTCCGCGGCATCATCTCAAGGCTCAACATCTTGATACCGGCGTCCGCGTACTCCCTGATCGCCTCTTTTTGATTAAACACGTCGAAAGAGCTTATATGCAGTGTGTTTTCCCGAATGCCGCCGATGCTGTCGGGTTTATTCACGCGAACTATGATGTCGGCAAGCCGGTAGCCCTCCTCAAGTGAAGCGACTATTTTTGCGCCCGCAGCGGAATACTCGTCGTCGAGGTGCCCGATGATTTGACCGGCGCCGCTTTGCACCGCGATTTCGTATCCCATCCCGATGAGCTTTTTGACGTCTGCCGGGACAAGCGCGGTTCGAGTTTCATCCTTAGCTGTCTCTTTGCACAAAAAGATTTTGTTCATAAACACATCTCCTTTCAAAAGTATAAAGATATTAGTGGAAACCGCTCCCGCTTTAAGGGAGCGGCTTTAAAACCTGAAAACTTCATCTCGGGTTACATCGCCTTTATAAGTATTTCCATGATATCTTCTTCCGTTGCTTCCTTGCGGTTTAGAAGGATTGCGCCGTCGTTTCTTGCCGCCGCCGCGATCCGTGGCAGCTTTTCGGCCGTTATGCCGCACTCCGAAAGCTTTAAGGGGAGCCTTCCGCGCCTGTGCAGCACCTGCAAAAGCGCTTGCGTCTCCGTAATAAAGCGTACGGCGCGCTTTGGCGCCGGTGTTGACGCGTAAATTTCGGGACCGCTAAACGGCAGGAGAAGCTCCGCGTATAATTCGCCGCAAACGTCTAAGTTAAATTCCATGCAGCGGGTGAGTAACACCGCGACGGCGTTTGCGTGAGGGGTTTTGCAGATTCCGCCGCAGGCATGCGCTACCGCGTGTACGATGCCGACCATCGAGTTTGAAAACGCAACGCCCGCCATAAGCGACGCGTTTGCCATCGCAAGCCGCGCGTCGTCCGTGGGGTTTTGCACGACAAGCGGCAGGTTCTCGCCGATCAGCGATATCGCCGCTGTGGCATACGCGTCCGACAACGGGTTTTTCTGCAGGCAGGTGTATGCTTCAATCGCGTGTGTTAGCGCGTCCATCCCGGTCGACGCCGCGAGCTTTGGCGGTAAGCTTTTCGTCGTTCTTACGTCGAGTACTGCAACATCCGGTACAAGGCTGTATGATAAAAACGCAAGCTTTTTCCCGTTCTCCTCGTCGGCGATTACTGCTGCAAGCGTTGCTTCAGAGCCTGCGCCCGACGTTGTAGGAACCGCGATAAACGGGATGTTTTTACCGGCCTTTACGCATTCGCTGCCTGAAAGCTTTAAGACGTCGTCCGATTCGTGGGCCGCCATGAGGTAAAGCCCTTTCGCCGTGTCGATCACCGAGCCGCCGCCGATCGCGACGATGCTGTCGCATCCGTTGTTTTTAAAATCCGCGGCGATTTGATTTATCGTTTTTACCGGCGCGTCTGCCGGAATGTTTTTTCGTATAAGCCCCGCCGCGAGCCCTTTTCCCTCAAACGAAGAGGTTACAATGTTCTCTAAGCCCCGGCTGTTCGTTAATATCGCGGGGGCTTTAGCGCCTCGCGCAAGAAGCTCGAACGCTATGTTTTCAAGCGCGTTTTTCCCCGATAATATCTTTGTCTTGTTCTGAAATTCATAATACTCGGGAATCAACGGAACGCTTCCTCCTTTAAAAAGATCAGGTTTTTATAAAACGCAAACACGGAGCCTTTTTTATCCGGGATTCGCATGTCCGTTTTAATCAGAACGCGTTTTGGAAGCAGGTAAGCTCTTGCAATATTGATGATGCGGACAAATGAAACCGCATAATCGATTCCGCCGCTTACCGTCACCCTGTGCTCTATGAACGCGCTCTCAATACTTTTCGTTCCCAAAAGCACCGGGAAAGCGCCGGTAATATCCTTAAAGGCGACAGCCAAATCGGCGCAGTCATCCGCGCCGGATGTTACAAGCCGGTTTTCCCTTACTGTAAGCCGCATAACGTCGCTTACTCCCGCGTCAAGCGAAAAGGTAAAACCATCGGGGAACCCGCCGAGCTCTAAAATCACGCCCTTGTCAGTCCGGCTCAGTGCGCAAAGGCTCTTTTGAATGATGGACAGAAGCTTTTTGCCGGTTATGTATTTTATACGCCTGAATTTATCTTGCCTCACGCTCTTCACCCTCTATAACACATACCGAAATATATATTAACATTTTATAAATAAAAATACAAGGACATTGTTTTTAAATTCCCGGCGTGTTATAGTTTGAAAATCAGATGGTATGATCATTGAGGAGATTTTTGCATGAAAAAACTGACGGCATTCCTGATTGTTTTTACATTTGCTTTTACATTGGCTGCGGAATCTTACGCGTCGCCTGCGCTGGGAAACAACGCCGGTATCCGGTTTATAATCGAGGGTAACGCCACAAATCCGGGTGAAGCCGTCGTCATACGCGCGGTCAATATCCCGCGAAACGCCAAAATACAAGCCGAGACCGATATCCCGTTTCAGCCGATGTTTTTCCGCGAGGCTCTGCGCGAAGGTCAGACAGTGGGCGATATGGTGGCGATTTTGCCGGTAAGCTACAGCTTGAAGCCGGGCGACTACTATATCACGCTGACATGCGAGGACGTCGCGCGAAGCTTCCGAATCAGGGCGGGGGAGAAGGAGTTTTCGGTCCAGCATCTCAGCTTGCCGCGGGAGACCGCCGATCAGACGATATTGAGCCAAAACGCAAACGCGGAATACGAGCGGTATATCGCGCCGGTAAGAAGGATCTCCGATTCAACGCAATACTGGCAGGGGAAGTTCCTGTGGCCGCTTCGCAACCACCGGCGGATCACGACGACGTTTGGCGCGATAAGGTACGTAAATAGCGGCAGCACGCCGTCGCGCCACGGCGCGCTTGATATCGCGGCGCCCGCGGGGACGCCTGTATACGCGAGCGGCGCCGGGCGCGTCGTATACGCGGGATACCTGCAGCTTACGGGAAACACAATTGTTATAGAGCACGGCTACGGGCTTAAGACATGGTATTACCACATGAACGGGTTAAACGTAAAAACCGATGAGATGGCAAGGCGCGGACAGCAGATCGGAACCGTCGGCTCGACCGGTTTTTCAACCGGGCCGCATCTGCATTTCGGCATGTCGGTCAGCAATTTAAACGGGCATGTGTTCATCAATCCCGACACGGCTATCGATACTGATTTATTTAACGTTATGGCACGTCCTTCCACATAATAAACGGAATATTTTTATCGCCGCTGTAAAACCTAGTTTCGTAAAGAGAGATAAATCCCCGAAAGGATTCTCCACATGAAAAAAACCCTTGCGATATTGCTTTTGTTCTTATTCCTTGCGGCATGTGCCGTAAGACAGCCGCTTAATCCCCCGCCGCAAGATCCGCTTTTAATAGAGGCGACCCTGAGCCCCGCGGAGGAAGCCGCCAGAAACAACGCTGCAATCAGCGAATCAAGCGTTAAAATCATACAGTTTGACGAGCCGCGCCCAGGAGACCTGATCGCTGTGATAAATACAACCGCCGGCGAGATCAGAGCGCGGCTTTTTATGGAGCACGCGCCGAAAACAGTGGCCGCGTTTACAAAGCTTGCAGACGGCGGGTTTTATAACGGGCAAAGCTTTCATACCGTTGTGGAAGGCTACAAGATAGAGTGCGGCGTTACAGGAGCGGACGATAGCCCGTTTCCGGATGAGCGCGAGTTTTCCCTTGAGCTTTGGAATTTCCGCGGCGCTTTATCGCTTACGAACAACGGCGCCGATTTTATGATTGTTCATGCGCCCAGATGCCTCAACCCGGCAAGTGAGCTTACCGAGTTAAATTTCCCCGGAAAAGTGGTCGATATGTATATCGATGCCGGAGGGGCGCCGCATCAGGATTGGGAAAACCCAGTATTCGGCGCGGTAATTGAAGGCATGGAGGTCGTGGATAAAATCGCATCCTTGCCGACAAATGAAGACGGTGCGCCAGAGGAGCCCGCCGTTATCACGGAGATTCAAATCATAACGGCGGAATAATGGCAATAAAATAAATGTCAAGAGGTTTTTAAAAGCACGCGGCTCTCGCCGTACAGGTACGCGCCCATAGGCTCGAACGCGGGCGGAATATTCTTGGGCAGCAGCATCACGCCCTCGTTATAGATGCGTATTTCGCCGCCGGATTCCGCCATGTCATAGTCGCGCCTTGTTTTTATGATACGGATGCGTCCGGCCCCGATATCGACGTAAATATCGTTATTGATGATGTCTGTGTATATCGTCGCATTGCCCAAGGCCGCGACGGCCGCGTAGCCTCCGGAGTATACCTGCGCACCCGGCAGCGCGTCTCGTATGTTTTCGCAGATTACAGCGTCGTTTGGCCCGATCACGCTTGCCAAGCCGTAAGCTTCATACAGCCGTATCATGCCGGAGCTTGCGTTGCTGCCGCTGTCCGGCGCGACGATAACGGAAACATCGCGCACGCCCCTGAAATCCAGATACCTTAATAGATTCGATATTTCGTATGCATCGGGCGCGCCAAGTATCACGGCTTCCCTTTCGCGCATAAGGACCGCCGCGTTGCCGCCCGATAACGTCACAAGCTCGATTTTTTCGCGGTTTGCCGCCTGAAGCGACAGGCTTCCGAGAGATAGGCTTACCGCCAAAAGCGCACAGGCGTATGTAACAAGACGTTTATTCGCGCGGTATTTCATCAAAAACGCAGCGGTGACGCACGCCCCCAAAAGCCAGATGAGCAGGTAGCTTTCGTCCATTGCGATGATAGCGACCGGCAATTCTCCCATGACCTTTGACACCTCGATGATTGCGCGTGAGACGAAATCCGTTACGACGGCGGCCGGAATGCCGATAAGAGGAGTGCCCGGTATAAGCGCGCAGATGATGCCGCCGAAGATAGCGACCGGAACAAACGGAGACACTAAAACATTCGAAATCGGCGATATGATCGAAATCCAGCCGCTCATCAAAATCAGGACGGGCAGGTGAACGCATACGCGGCGATGCTGATCCCGCCCGCGTTTGACACAAATGACGCAAAGCGGCCGGATGTTCCCATCTTTTTTAGGATCGCGTCCGAAACCGGTGCGCTGAAAAGGATAATTCCAAGCGTTGATGCGGCGGAAATCCATAACCCCCAGCCAAGCGTCCAGTAGGGTCTTGCGGTGCAGCAGACAATCAGCGCGAAGCCAAGCGAGTTTAAGGAGTCGCTCCTCTTCGAGATGAGCCTGCCGGAAAGCGCTGTCGCCGTCATGACAAACGAACGGACAACAGACGCCGAAAACCCGACGAGCATCACAAACAATAAGCTTGACAATATCGCGGCCAAAGCGCCGAACCTTGATTTGCCGAGGGTTTTGAGTACAAATCCCGATAAAATCGAAAGATGAAGCCCCGAAACGGTGAGCATGTGCGCCGTTCCGGCCTTGCCCATCGCCGAGGATAAATCGGGCGAGATATTGCCTCCCTGTCCGAGCAGCGTCGCCGCGATGACGGCGGCGCTCTCCTCCGAAAGCTTTGCGTAAATGTTCCCGACCATCGACTCGCGCAGGCGCAAAAACGTGCTTTGAACCTTAAGTCCTCCAACCGCCGGGATAACCTCAAAATTATCCGCGCCCCGCCCAATCACGCCAATCCCGCGCGACCTGTACCATGTGGAATCCCCGGCGGGAGCAAGGGTTGCGGTAAGCCATACGGCGTCGCCCGGGTCAGCCTCAAGCGGCGTGATGCTTTGTACGATCAGCGGAAAGCGTTCAGGCGTTCCCGGGTTACCTGGAAGCGACGCCTCCAGCGTATATGAGAAAGAGCGCACGCCGCGCCCGATATCCGTGACAATCCCTTTCACCGCGACGGTTTCGCCCTCAAGCCTGCCAATCGGCGCGACCTCTCGCTCATAATAAAGCGCAAAAACGGCAAACGCTGCGCAAACCGACAGAAAAACCGCGCAGGTCTCGCGTATATGCTTGAATCGCCCTTTAAGCGCAAGGCAAAACGCCGCGGTTAAGGCCGCGGCGACTGAAAACAGCAACGCATCACGCCCGTCAAGCAGAAAAGCAATCCGCGTTGCAAAAAGAAATGCAAATCCGGTTATGAATAAAGGCCGCGCCATAGCCGTTACTCCGGCAAAATGATTGCGCCATGTTTTTCCTCATATTGTATAATATGAAGCTTGCATAGATGCGTCATTAGGTTTCCGAGGCTTCTTGTTTCTTGTTTTGCAATATATTTCATTTTCTGTAAATATTCTTCTTCCATATGAAAAGTAAACGGCGGTTTGTTGGTCGGCATNATNTTAAACTCCTTGATATTAAACTGTTGCATAACTGTTATATATAAGATTAGCCAATTGCTTCAAATTTTTATACAGTGACGGTTTAATAACTGTCACGCATTAATTGTTTCAAAAATCCGGCATAAGGCCGGACGCCACCGCTACAAATATGTCGACGCGGATGATTATCTGGCGGTTGCGGGAAACGGCATGGCGTTTGTCGAAATCGACGGCAGCGTAAAAGAAATTGACCTTGCGCCCGGTGAAAAACTCAAGGTGGATACGGGAAATGTCGCCGTGTTTGAGAAACGGGTAAAATACTCCATCGAAATGCTCAAGGGCTTTGGCAATATCCTGTTTGGAGGCGAGGGGTTATTCCTGAGCACTGTTGAAGGCCCCGGAAAAATCTGGCTGCAAACAATGACAGCTCCCCACTTCGCTCAAAAGCTGATTCCGTTCCTGCCTTTTAAGAAGGATTAACTATACTGGATGATATATAGACCTGTCCTGCCACTCTGCCGCGGACAGGTCTAATTTGTTGAGTGTACGCCCGTTGCGGTGGATTTCCTCAAAGGTAATCTCCCATTCGTTGCGGCACTCCACGCCGGCAAAGGCGACCATTGGATAAAGCGCGCCCGCAAGCCCCTGACGGCGCAAGATACATGCATGAAAGGTCACCGCTTATACTGTTTTAGATACTCTATTTCCCGCCTTGCAATCTCAAGCGGGGAAAGCCCCGAATGGTATCCATGCTCGATTGAAACCGCGCCGTCAAATCCCTGTTCGCGCAATACAGTAAGGAATTGCCTGAAGTCATAATCCCCGGCGTCAAGAAAGGTGAAGTTCGGCCAGCTTCCGATCCAATTATGTGCGTGGATATGGATGGTGTGCGCCCCAAGCAGCGCGGCGCTGTGAAAAATATCCTCCCGGCCGCCATCCAGCGGAATCTGCAGGTTAACTTTCAGATTTTCCGCGCCAACATCCTGAATCAGACGCAATGTCGCGGGTCCGGTATCCATCAGGCTGCCTTCGTGGGTTTCAAGCGCATAGAACAGCCCCTCGCCACGACCCATGGCACAGATTTCCCTTAGCGCTTCCACGGCCCGGCTATAGACCGCCGCCGCTTCGCCGCTGGAAACAGAGCCCGTAAAGACCCTGATAAGCTTACAGCCCAGCGTATTTGCGATTTTCATGTATTCGCGCGCTGTTTCCATTGTTGCGTCCAGCTCATCCTGCGTGCCTGTCACGTTAAAGTACGGGCATACCTGCAAAACCTCCAGCCCCAGGCTGGACAGATATTCCCCCAATCGGCCGATATCCGTATCCCTCAGCTGGGCGTCCCAAAGCTCGACCCCGTCATAGCCCATTTCACCCAGCGCTTTCAGGGAGGGCCTAAGCTCTTCGTCCGAAAAGACATTGGCACAAAATCCAATTTTCATATNCAACNCTCTCTTCCCTAAAGTGAAAATTGCGGCAGATATTGTGCATGGGCTTTTAACAGGCGCATACCCATTTCTTTCATCTCGGGATAGGTAAGACGCCGGCACAGTGGGTCGTTATACAGCGCGTACAGGGCTTGCTCCAAATTTCCGGCCAGTCCGGCTTCCACAATGAGGTTTTGGTTCGCAATATGGGGCAATACCATTGACAAAGCAGGCTCGGGCAAATCCCCCGCGTGAAGCGGGGTAAAGCCCAGAGGGTTAGCCACGCCAAGCGTTTCCACGATTGAACCGGGGGGAAGATTCCCGATTTGCCCCCGGTTCGGCAGGTTCATAACGTCTATAAAATCATGTCCGGTTATGAATGACTCTATAATGTTTGCCGCCGTTTCGCGGGATCGTTTTTCCGGAAGCGGGCGCGTACCGTTCAGATATTCCTCAAGAGCCATTCTGCTGTCCGCTTTGATTTTCCGCCGATGGCTGATTGATGTCCGCACTAAATTATACTGCCGCAGCCGCTCACCCCCGGCTGTCAGATAATGCGGGAAGAATTCGCTGGTGTGGCGATCCCCGGTATATGGCAGCAGGCCGGTAACCTCAAGCATTTCGGAAGCCACACGATTTGCGGAGCCAAAACCCGCTTCATCTATATAGTCATTTTTACAGACTTCATCAAAACGCCGTCCATTCAGAGTTTCTTTAAGCAATTGGTAGCCGTCCCGTCCATTGACTTGAAAATCGAGAATCCAGAAGAAATGGTTTGCTCCTGCAAAGCGTATTTTAATTTGCTCCTCGCTGTCNGCGCCAAACAGCTTTTGAAATAAATCATAAACCTCAAAAAGGCCGTGGCACAGCCCGACGGTCCGCAAATTGCTGTTTTTGTAAAAAACATTCGTTAGGGTAGCCATCGGATTTGTATAATTCAGAACCACTGCTTTCGGTGCGTATTTCTCAATATTTTCAGCCATCTCAGAAAAGACGTTTATGTTCCTAAGCCCCCGCGCCCAGCCGCCCGGTCCTACCGTATCGCCTACTGTTTGCAGGATGCCATACTCCTCGGGGATGGACAGGTCATACTCCATGGCGTCCAAGCCTCCGGTAGAAATCGTGATGATGATAAAGTCGGCTCCCGCAAAAGCCTCGCGTTGACTGGCGGCGGCCTCAAAAATGCAATTTAACCCCCGTTCCCGGGCGAGGTTGTTTCCAAACCGCGCCATATCATGACCGGCCGGCTGGTCAATGTCAAGGATTACATATTGACATCCCTCCAGCTTTTCCGTATAAAGCAAATCGCTAATCAATGTCGGCGACCATTGGACGCTCCCGCCGCCAACCAAAACAATTTTTAGCTGTTTATTCACAGCTCATCCTCCTCAAGCATTTGTTTGACATGCAATATGTTTTCCGGGGACGTATCATATGGAATCACACCTGTGCCGGCAAGGAGCCTTGGGTATTTCTCCGCCTGCTTCCGGATTTCTGTGACTCTTTCCCTAACTTGCCCCCAAGAACTGCTCTGCACAAGCTTCGGGTCGATATTTGCCCGGACTAAGATGTTTTTCTCACGCGCCTTTTGGATATATAAATATAATGGCGTATTGTAATCCGAAACCAGCAGCGTGGCGCCTGTTCCCAATATGCTATCGGCAATATTACGCGTGTCGCCGCCAATTACAAGAGGCCGGGATGGAATGCCAAGCCGCCCCAAATGCGCGAACAATTCCCGCTCGTAAGGAAACGCAAACTCTCTGTACATCCCCGGAGAGAGCAGCGGCGGCGAAGCCCATGATTCAAATACCGCCACGCTCAAGCCCCTTGCCGCAATCTCATCACAGTAACATTTCTGAAAACCAAGAAGCGTCTCAAGTAAACGTCTTGCCCATTCATCTTCGTCATAGAGCGCTTCAATAGCTGCCTCGAACCCCAATAATTCAATCATGATTGAGAAAGGTCCGCAAATTCCCAGTCCCACATTCACTTCATGGCCAATTATCCGCTTTACCTTGAACGCGGCATCAAGCATCATGTTTATACGGCCTAAATCGAGCGAGAACGCGATTCGCTCAAGGCTGTCCCCAATGGTAAGGGGATGGGTAACAATACCGGGAATGGAAGCGTTGTCATACCATCGCACATGACAGCCTAACGCCTCCGCCTCTACGTTATAGACGTCGATGCCCACCGTAACGGCGTCAGGGCGGTAGCGCCGATAAGCTTCAATATGAGCCTGCGCCATCAAGGAAGCGCTCCGGGCGGCTGTGCTGGGAGTCTGCCCAATCAGAAACGCGGCGTGTTCAAAAAGCGTCGGCACAAACGGAATCCTGTCCGGTTTTATCCCCTGCGCGGCAGACGCAATACGTTCCTTGCCCGTCATAGCGCTTCGCTCCTGCCGGATTTCCCCGCTCTCACCATTGCGTTTACAATGCGTATCGCTTCCACAATGGCGAAATCTGTTTCCTGCGGGATGTCTATTTCGCCGCGCAGTATGCGGTAGAACGCATCCCACGGATATTGTTCGGTCGAACCGGCCACCGTGACATGCTTAACGACCGGCTTTTTATCCGAATCCAGCGTTACCAAAGATAATACCGATTCATGCAGGGTCTGCTCCCGGGTGACCGGTCCGGTATTGCGGGTGATAGTCCCCCGCTCAAAGTTGAGCGTCGCCGCGTTTTTATAATATTGCCCGTCCTCCACGCAGAAGGACGCAAACACATTGGCGATAGCCCCGCTCTCGAACAAAATGCCGAGCTGTGCGTTATCCGGCGTGGGTCGCCTTGTGAAAACGCGGCTCTGTAAAACCTGTACCGCGCTCGCTTTGCCAAAAAGCCGGACAATATCGTTTATCAGGTAGATTCCAAGCCGGAAAATCGGCGCAACAGGACACAGCTCCGCGTCATCGTACCAAGATTCGTCCGGTTTTTCGCGGTAAGACGCCCATGTATCACATCGGCAGGCGATTATCTTGCCGAGCTTGTAATCCCCGGCCCATTTCATGATTTGCTGCAAATCGGGCGGCGGCAACGGGGACGGGGAGTTCAGCATAATTTTTCTGCCCATCCTCCGCGCTTTTTGCAATACGGCCTCCGCCTTGCCGGCGTCAAGCTCAAAAGGTTTCGTGGTGATAACGTCCCGGCCCGAATCAAGAATCTGATCTATCAGTTCCGCGCGCCCCGACGGCGCGGTAAATAAACCGATAACCTCGATATCCTCCGCTGCCAGCATGTCCCGCAAGCTGCCAAAAGCTTTTACCCCATAGGTTTTTGCAACATATGCCACACGCTCCGCGTTCAGGTCGTAAACTCCGGCGACTGTAAAATAAGCCGTGGCGTCGTTTTTGACTATATCATTGACAATCCATTGACCAAAACTTAATCCAATGATTCCTATTTTGATTTTATCCATACCCGTCACTCATTTCAAATGGTAATCCATCCATGCAAAAGCGCTTTTTTGCATTTCCTTGCTGAATAGATGCGGCTCGTTATAATACTCATATTTAAAGTTCTGCTTCGCCCCGGCTTTTTCATACACCGCCTTAACCTTTTCAATGGCTTTTTCGCCTGTCAGCTCGGGGGTGAAAAGCCAGTCGCGCTTTCCGTGTATAGCCATCAGCGGCTTGGGCGCACGCAGCGATATGACGTCGTCAAAATCCATTATGCCATACAAACCGGGGACCGTCCACAGCCACTCGACATTTGGCAGGCGGTGCTTCATCATCTCCCGATACCGTTGCATCGCCCCCGCCATTACTGCGCATTGTATGCGGTCATCCATCACGGCAAGCCAGCCGGAGCGGTATCCTCCCATTGAAAGCCCCACACAACCGATTTTCCCCGGGTTTACCTCCGGCTGGGCGGATAAAAAGCCTACGCTGGCGATATCGTCCCACATGCGTGCCCCCATGAAAGTCCACCCCGCTAAAAAGAAAGCCCTTGCTAAATCGGATTGAATTTCAAAAGCGCAGTTGTTGTACTCGTCTATATATTCCTGAGACCCCTCCGGAAATCTCGCAAGCCTTTCGGCGAACCCCGCTTTTTCACCGGCCTTATAGCCTCTTTCGCCGAAAAACAGGCTGTCGATTACAAGCGTTACATAGCCCCTCCGCGCCAGTGTGGACGCTAAGGGAGCGCCATAATGATCCTTCACAAACCTTTCAAGCACAGGATTCGTATCCTTGTGCTCCACCGCTTTGTCCTTGCCCCAGTAGAACATGGCGCCGTGGTCGTGCAGCACAACAATCCCCGGCGCAGGCGCTTTCAACCCCTTGGGGACAAGCAGGTAAGCGGGAATCCGGCAGCCGGGTGCGCTGTTAAAGTATGCTTTCCTGCGGATATAATCACCAAAATCCAGCTCGTCAACAAATTCCCCGTCGAACGGGCAATCAGGCGGATGATAGAACAACCGGGATTTAACCAATTCCCGGTATTCCTCCCTCCATGTATGAATATCGTTAAATTTATCTTGCAGGAAAGAGCCTGACTGCTCCGTATATTGTATACGGTTTGCTAAAAAGCGAAACGTACCGTCACGGGCAATGTCGTCAAAAACGTTATAAAATTCCATAGAATCCCTCATCCGCTATCTTCATTTTCTTGCAAGGGGCCCGTCGCTTATCATGATGTCCCCGCCAAGCGTTGTATCAAAATGGATATACCCGTTCGCGTCCAGACGGATATTCGGCTCGCGAATCTGCCTGTAGCTGTTTGTTGCCCGGTCGTAAGCATAAATCACAAGGTTTTCCGTGTTCAGGTTTGAATCGAGCCTTGCGGC
>JGI24701J34945_10000355_pt1 | contig 24995 bp, 24 predicted proteins | sample TergutTh196P3_FD_34945 | JGI IMG/M metagenome (IMG submission 34945)
CGTGGGTTGGTGAAAGTTTTTCGAGCCTCAACTCCCCATTCACTCCAAAACGTTGAGGCTCGAAAAACTTCCACCAACCATAACGTTGAGGTGTTGAAAAAAAATTCAACGCAATTTTGGGGGGCTCACGGAAGGATTCCGGACGCCTCTTTTTGAGGCGGCGAATTGCAGCTTAGGGCAATGTAATGGGTGTTTGCGGAGGTGTTTCTAGACACTAATATTCGCCGCCGCCGACGGGGCAAAAGTAGTTGGTGCAGCAAGGAAGGAGCTAGGAAGCAACCGACGATGAGCCCCGCAGGGCCCTCGGAGAGTGGCTTTTTTTGGTTACTTTTTTTGTCCAGACAAAAAAAGTGACTCGCCGGGAGGCGAAACCTCCTCTCGCTGAAAGCGAAAAAACCCTTCGCCGAAGGCGACTCCCCCTCCCCGGAGGGGAAAAAACAAAAACCCCCCACAAAAAAAACTTTTTCCTTTGAAAATAGCCGGGCCGCAGGCCCCCTCTGCAAAACAACCTCTGCCCGTGAGGGCAAAAAAACCCTTCGCCGAAGGCGACTCCCCCCCCCGGAGGGGAAAAATTAAAAAAATAAACCACTTTATGCAGCTGTTTTTTCAATTAAGAGTTTGAAGTCTTTCTCCTCCATCCCCAGCGCCTTGAGGAGTTGTTTTGCCCCAAGCTTTGCCTCCTCAATGGCTTTGGCATCCTGCGTTGCTACGGCATGTTGGTAGGCCGCAAGGAGCAGAAGGGAAGAGAGCTGGAAGCCTTCAGAGAGTTTTTGTTTGTCGGCATCCTTGGCATTGTCCAACTTGGGGTTTCTTCCAAAAAATTGATCCAACATTTGGACCAGGGCTTGGAACCTTGCCGCCCCCAACTCCTCTCCATGGAGGATCAGATGGGAAGAGCCCAACAAAACAGCGGCAGAAAAACTTAAGTTTTCATGACGGCCCAGTTTTTTCGCCTCGGCCATTAAAGCTTGCATGCCCAAAGTCAGCGCGGCTTTCAACTCGGCCGCTTTGGCTTCTTCCACATTTAAAGTTTGGATAAATTGCTCCACCGCGGTGGAGTTGGGGCTGGGTTTATATTGGTGGCGCGCTTGTACATAGGGCGGTGGTGCTTTTTGGCCTTGGGTGGCTTGCTGAGCGTCGTGCAAGGCTTGTATCTGCCGAAGGAATTGCGCCTGTTCTTGAAGAGCGAAATAGCTCTGCATCAGTTGCCTATTATTCTCCCCCTGCCTGCGGATGAGGCCGGGGAATCCCTCATAATCCTTTGGATCCCTATAAATAACGCCTTGCGCCACCCCCACTTGAGGGACAATGAAAGCCAACAGACAACTTAAAGCCAAAAAACCACTCCACCTGCTCATGTTTATGCTCCTTCATCTCCACGGCTTCCTTTCAAAATGTGGACAAGGAAGCACCCTTAAAAACCCCTCGCAATATATTTAAAAGGCTTGCCCAAAACAAGTGCTGCCATTGGCTGCACTCTACATACTGCACACCCGCATTGAGCTTTTCCCACGGGGCCATGTGCAGAGCTCCGCGTTGCTTTCGAGCGCCAAGCCACTCAACTCGGTATGCCCGGGTCGTCCGCGGGGGGCAGGGGTGCGGGTGGAAGGTTGGCGAAGGAGCTTCCCCTGGGGCGAAAAACACGAATGCGCTCTATGCGCGGCCCCTCTTTCGCGTGTACAACCAGGCTGAGGTTGCCCAGTGCAAACTTGTCACCTATTTCAGGCAAGGCACCCGCGGCCCAACTGAGGTAGCCGCCCAGCGTCTCAAAGTCTCCCGAAGGCAACTCTACGCCAAAATGTTGGGCAAACTCCTCGGGAGCTAAAGTGGCCTCCACCAAAAAACTTCCGTCATGCATCCTCTCTATGGATTTTTCATCCTCCTCAAACTCGTCGCCAATGTCCCCCACAATTTCCCGGAGAATGTCCTCCAGCGTCACAATGCCGATGAAGCTGCCATACTCGTCCACCACCACCGCCATGTGTATACGCTGCTTTTGCATGTCGCGCAGCAAATCCCCAACGGGCTTAAACCACGGTACATAAACAGCAGGGCGCACCATCTCCCGCAAAACAATCCCCTCCGGCGCATGAATGAGAGGCAGCAAATCCCTCACATGCAAAATGCCGAGAATGCTCTCCTCATCCTCACTGAGGACGGGCATGCGTGAGTGGTTTTTGTCTGAGAGTATTTGGAGTATTTCTTCTATAGAGGCATGCAACTCCACAGAAACAACATCCGTCCTGGGCACCATTACCTCGCGGCAACGCTTGTCGGACAACTCAAAAATGGAGTGGATGAGCTCCGGCGCCACCTTGTCAACCTCGTTTTTGGCCGCCTGGGCAGCCAAAAGTTTTTCCAAATCCTCCAAAGGGAGCGGGGGGGCCTCAAAACTGGCCTTAAGCCCCATGGGCCCCAGGAGCACATTTAAAGGGCCTGCCACCATGCCCACCAAAGGAGAAAGCGAAATGCTGGCAAAACGAATGAAGCCCGAAAGCGCCTTGGCCCAGGCTTCAGGCTTGGCCATGGCAGCCGCACGCAGGCTGGTTTCAACAGCCGTCGCCAACAAAGCGCTGAGCAGCACCGTTATGCCCCCCAACACCCATTCCATGTTGCTTAACAACCACAGCACCCACCCAGGGCTTTGGGCATAAAACGCCTCCAACTCCATGGCCATGGGCTGGGCATGCCGCATAACCACAACAGCCATGAGAAAGGCCGCCAAAACATTGGAAAGCACCATGCCAAAACGCACAGAAGAGGCCGTCTTCTCCCGGCCCACCTTGCAAAGCCAGAGGCGTTTCCCCTGTTTAGGAAAAAGCTGCAGCAACTCTCGTGCACGCAAGTCCGAGATGCCATATAAGCCTGTTTCAGCGGCGCCCAACAGGCTACGCAAGAGGATGAAGAAGAAGCTGATGGAAATAAAAAGCCAATTGGGCATGCTTTCCCCGTTTTAAACTAAAAAGGTGCTGTATGCGCATTCGTGTTGTTGTTGCCCTAAAAAATGGTGTTTTGGATCCACAAGGACTGGTTTTGAAGAAGGGATTGCACCAACTTGGCTTCGACGAAGTAGAAGCCGTGCACGTGGGCAAAGTGGTAGAGTTGGAGCTGGAGGAGCAAAACCAAGAGGTGGCTTTGCAGCGCACTCGCCTCATGTGCGAAAAGCTGCTGGTTAACGAAGCCGTGGAAATAGGCAGCATAGAGGCCCTCCCATGAAGCGTATAGGCATTGCGCTTTTCCCCGGAGGACAACCCCACCCGGACTTGGCCTTCGCCCTCCAACGCCTGGGGCTGGCCACCCACATATTGGGGCATATGGAGTGCAACCTGGCGGCTTGCCAGGCCATTATACTCCCTTTCCCCATGAGTTTTGGCGGCTATTTCCGTCCCGGCGCCCTGGCCGCCCATACACCTCTGGCCAAAGCCATTGCGGACTTTGCCCTCCAAGGCGGCCGCACATTGGGCATAGGAGATGGTTTTGCCCTGTTGACGGAACTGAAACTCCTGCCAGGCGCACTCCTGCCCAATATGAGTACACGCTTCCTCTCCACAGAAATAAGCTGCCACATGGCCCCTGCCGCCCCTTCAGCTCCATGGCCACTCCCCCAGGGGAAACTGAAACTCCATATGGCCAGCTATAACGCCAACTATGTATGCCCCCCAGGCCATAACCCCCAACCCCAGGTGGCCATGCGCTTTGCCGAGGAAAATGCCTTCTCCCACAGCGGCATTGCCGCCATAAGCAACACAGCGGGCAATGTTTTGGGCATGCTGCCCATTCCCGAGCGCCATGCAGAGGCCGACGGCGCAAAACTGTTGGCCTCCCTGTTTTCCTGGGCCTTGTAGGTGGCCTATGCATATACCCTCGCCACCACAGCACCTTAAGCCTCTATTCCACCCAGGCGCGGCTTGGCTGCTGGCCCTGCTGTGGTGCCTGCTCCCCTCTCCCTCATGGGCCTGGCCCGTGGACATGGAGTTTTTGCTGAAAGAAGGCCAAACCCGCTTTGTTAAATTGCCCGCAGCCGAGTGGCTGGAGGTGGACGAGCCTTCCATTGCCACCGCTGAGCTTTTTGAAACCCAAGAGGTTTTGCTGGAAGCCAAAAAACCCGGTATGGCCTTGGTGTTGGTTTATGCCGAAGGCAAAATGGGCATATGGCGCCTGAGGGTTGAGCACGCCTCCCCCCCAAAACCCGCACAAAACACCACCGCTACTGCCGCCCATAACCCCGGCGCCAACCCCCTGGTGGAAGCTCAACAGGCCTGCCCCAAACTCCTCTTCCAAACCCATACACTGCCCAAAATTTCAGGCAACGTAGACACCGAGGCTTGCCGCAAAGCCCTGCTGTTTTTGCTCATGCAACCCGGGTGGCTGGCCAAGGAGTTGGAGTTGGTGTTTGAAACCGAAACCCTGGCCTCCCAGCTGAAGGAAATACACCATGCCCTGGAGCAAAGCCTCGGCCCAGGCAAACTGACACTGCGCTATGTGGGCGCTACCTTGGAAATGTCCGGAAAACTCAGCCCCGCAGAGCACCGCAAAGCCTTGTGGGGCGCCTTCTTCCACGCCGCCGGACGTATTGCCCTTGATGATGGTATACACGTGGTGCCGCCTCCCTCAACACTGCCTCCCAAAATACTGCCTCCCCTAACGGCAACCCCTAAGGAGAAAAAACCGTGAAGCATTCCCCTCAAACCCTCGCCCAACACGGGCTGACTCAAGAAGAATATGCCAGCATTATACAACAAATAGGCAGGGAGCCTAACCTGCTGGAGTTGGGCCTCTTCTCCGTGCTGTGGAGTGAGCATTGCTGCTATAAATCCTCAAAAAAATTGCTGAAACGCTTCCCCACACAGGCACCGCAGGTGTTGGTGGGCCCCGGGGAAAACGCAGGGGTGGTGTCCATTGGTGACGGGGATGCGGTGGCCTTTAAGCTGGAGTCCCACAACCACCCCTCTTATGTGGAGCCCTTCCAAGGCTCTGCTACCGGTGTAGGTGGCCTCGTGAGGGATATTTTTACCATGGGGGCTACCCCCATTGCGGCCATGAGCTCCCTGCGCTTTGGTACGCCGGAACACCCCAAAACAGCCTCCCTCCTCAAAGGCTCCGCCGCTGGCATGTCCTTTTATGCCAACACCATGGGCTTGCCCTGCGTGGGCGGAGAGTTGAGCTTTGATGCCAGCTATAACGGCAACTGCCTCATTAACGCCTTCGTCCTCGGCCTGCTCCGCGCTGACAATATTTTTAAAGGCACAGCTTCAGGCGTGGGCAACGCCCTGCTTTATGTGGGTGCCAAAACAGGCGCCGACGGCATACACGGCGCCACCATGGCCTCCGCCGAGTTTGGCGAAAAAGGCGCAGAAAACNCCCCCACCGTGCAAGCCGGCGACCCCTTCGTCGAAAAAATGCTCATGGAAGCCTGCCTGGAGTTATTCCAAACCGACGCGCTGGTCGGCATTCAGGACATGGGCGCGGCAGGCCTCACCTCCTCCTCCATTGAAATGGCCTCCCGCGCCGGCAGCGGCCTGGTGTTGGAGCTCTCCCAGGTGCCCCTGCGCCAACCCGGTATGTCAGCTTATGAAATTATGCTTTCCGAAAGCCAGGAGCGCATGCTGATGGTGGCCAAACAAACACACACCACCCAGGTGCTCGAGGTTTGCGCCAAATGGGGGCTTGAGGCCGCCGTGGTGGGGCATGTGACGGACTCAGGGCGCGTCGTTATACGCGAAGCCGGTACGGTGGTGGCGGATTTGCCCATTGCCCCCCTCACCACCGGCGCACCCCTGCTGGAGCGCCCTACCCAAAGGCCCTCACGCCTGGACACAGAGTGGGCCCTCCCTGTGGACGCGCTCCCCTCCAAACCCGTGGAGCAAACCCTCTTGGGCCTGCTGGCTACACCCTCCATTGCGGACAAGGCCTGGCTCTATAGCCAGTTTGACTCGGGCGCAGGCCTTGGCACCGTGCTGGACGCCGGCAAGGCCGACGCAGCACTGGTGCGCGTGCGGCACGCCTCCAAAGGCCTGGCCATTTCCATAGACTGCAACGCACGGCACGTTTATGCCGACCCCTTTGAGGGCGCACAACAAGCCGTCGCCGAATGTACCCGCAACCTCGCCTGCGTGGGCGCAACCCCCTTGGGCCTGAGCGATTGCCTTAACTTTGGCAGCCCCGAAAACCCCGAAATTATGTGGGAAATTTCAGAAGCCATTTCAGGCATGGCCAAAGCCTGCGAAGCCCTGGAAGTGCCCGTCATTTCAGGCAATGTCAGCCTCTTTAATGAAACCGATGGCAAGGCCATTTTCCCCACCCCCATTGTAGCCGCTGTGGGCCTGGTGCCGGACGTGGCCCAAACCACAGGCATGGCCTTTAAACAAGAGGGGGACAGCCTGCTGTGGCTTGGCCCCATAACAGGGGCCCTGGGGGCCAGCGCCTGGCTGCAATGGACACACGCCCAAAGCGCCGGCGGAAAGCTGGCTCCCTTGGATTGGAAGCTGGAAAAAGCCCTCCAACACGTGCTGCGCCAGGCCGTGAGAGAAGGCCTGCTCTCCTCAACCCATGACATGGCCGAAGGTGGCTTCCTCGTTACACTGGCTGAGTGCTGCGTCGCCGACAAAGAAAAGCCCCTGGGTGCGCGGCTGCAATTGCCCCCACAGGGCAAACTCTCCCTCACCCAGCTGCTGTTTGGCGAAGCCCCCTCACGCGCCTTGGTAAGCTGCCACCCCACCAAACGGGCCGCACTCGAGGCCTTGTGCCAAAGCCATGCCCTGCCTTGCTGGCACCTGGGAGAAACCACAGGACAACAACTCTGCATAGAGGGTACGCTCAACTTGCCCATAGCCCAACTCAGCGAGGCCTATAACGGCGGCTTTGCCAAAGCCCTGGGTATTTAGACCCAAGCAGAGGGCAAAGGCCGCTGCACGGGGGGGCAAGGGGTTTAAAGGTGCGGGGCGTTGCTTGGGTTTTGTGGTGGCTCGCCCCTTTCGCCCGTCTCCCCCTGGGCAGGAGAGGGGGCTTCGGCGGGGTTGCGCATGCCCTCAACCACGCGCAAAGTGCAGTGGCGCACCAAACCCAAGGGTGCCTCTGAGAAAAAACCCAACATGAGGAAACGGCGCTCATCCACCTCGCAACCACACAAGTGTATTCCCCCCTCCACCAGCAACACGGGGGGGCCTTTGCCCAGCAACTCCCCCGAAGCCTGGGTACAAACGGCAAGCTCCACCAAGGCCTTGGCCAAAACCTCCAATGCGGTTGTGGGCTCTGGAAATGCCCAAAAATCCACAATAATGCCCTCTGGCATGGCGAAGACAAAACCAAAATGGAGGTGGGGTATGTGTTGTACAATACCTTTCAGTTTTTCAACACTCACACCTGCTCCTCCTGCAAGAGAGACAGCTTGAGGCGCAAATGCTCCACCTGCCGCGCACTCAACCTCTCTTGCACCAAAAGCCCCACCCGCCATACTTGCCCCAAGGCTCCACCGGCCACCCAACAGAGAAATTCCCCTGAAGCCATTTCCACCACCAGAGACTTCCACTGCAGAGGCCAAAGGCAATGCATGCTGGGCAGCTTGCTGGGCAAACCCTTCCCCTTCGGGTATTCCGAGAGCAACAAACCCTCCTCATCAAATATGGAAAGCGCTCGCGCAGAAAAAGCCTTCGCCAGCCGCTCCGCAAAACGCAAAGGGAGCCCCACCGGCCTTGGGGCTCCCCACTGGACAAATGCGGGAGCAACCCAACCTACACGCGCAGCCGCACGCTGAAGCAACTGAGGGCTTGCCACCACACCACCCCTCCTGAATAAAGCCTCTAAACGTGCCCTCTCCGGAATAAAGTATTTTTTCTCCTCCATTCCTCTTTCCTTGGGTGCCGCCCTTAACACCACCTCACCCCCCAACATGGAGCTACCACCCTATTCCCCTCCCAAGCGGCCTAAATTAAAACGGACCAGCCATGCCTTGGGCTGCATCCTCCGGCATGTTAAAAACATGCGCTTGGCTACCTCTTTGTCCCCTCGCAAAAAAGCCTGGCAGGCCTCCTCAAAAAGCAACGCGGCATGGCTTTCGTCTCCCCCCTCTACGTGGCTTTCCAACAGCACCAGCGCATGCGCAAGGCTGGGCTCCTCAGGCCAGCGCTTCCGCATGCGGCGGACCAACTCCAGCGCCTTCTCATAGCCACCCTCACGCAACAAGGCCTCAAACGCAGCCCTGTCCCATATAACGCGCCGAGGAGCCTGCATGGCACTGACAGGCTCCCGCCCGCACAAGGCACCCCCCAATGACAAAACACCACGGCCAAAACTCGCCAAAGCAGGGCCTGTTGTGGGCAACATATGCCTGCTCCCCCCAAAACCCTCCCTGCACACAACCTCAGCCTCCGCGACAAAAGCCGGCACGCCTAGAGACACTCCAACACCCAATGTTTTTTCTGGTGACACCAATATTTTTTCTGGTGACATGACTCCCCCACTGATGAAACATATTCCGGCCCTCAACCTCCTGCACGCCCACTCCCTAGCCTAACACAAGCACCCCCAACACCTAAGGCCAAATGCCAAAAAAAAACAAAGCCCCCCCACTCTAGGTGGCATTTTCTGTTTTAAGTTTTTGTTTTTTCTTCGCTTTCCTTCGCCATAACACCAACTCGCCGGCCAGGGCCACAAGCAAGGCGCCAAGCCCCCCACCCACAAGCTGCACTTTCCTCAGGTGCTTGCTGGTGGCTGCCGCGCACTCAGCCCAGGTGCACCCCGCTTCCCCCCACAGGGAGGTGGAGGCATAGCCCACATAAAAGGGGTAACAGAAGAGTACCAACACAAAACCCAACAAGGCCCCCAAAAGCAACCACAGTGCAATACGCTGCAAGGCTCTCATTCCGTATATATAACACAACACCCAAAAACCGCCCCCCCCAGTGCAACAAGCCTCGCAACACACTTGGCAGCCCACCCAGGAAATGGCAAAAGGAGGGCCATGCTCCTAAGCCTTGCCCTCCTCTTCCTCAAACTGCTGTGCGTCCTCTGCTTTTGCCTGGTTTTGGCCCATGCCTTCGGCCGCAGCTTGGGCACAGGGCTTATGGTTTTGCTTATTCCTTTTTATAATATTTATTATGCCTTATGTCAGTTTAGGCACCGCTTCCGCAGCTGGGTGGTGGCGGGTTTTATAGGCTGCGGCATGGCGGCCATCAGCCTGCACCTGCTGCTGTGGGCCAGCCAGAGCACCTCAAAGTTAAACTAGGGCGGCTTCCTTCAGCCGCGTATGGCCAGCACCCGGGGGCTTTTGTTGAAAAGCCCCTCTTTGTCCAGGGCAATGCGGATTTTTTGGGGCATGGGAGAGGGCTTGTTCGGCTCAAAAACCAAACGTCGCCAATGCGCCTCACCCTCCGTGCGCAGGCGCAGCCCCTCAACACCCGAGGCCGCCTGCAGCATGCAGGCCTGTTGGGCCTTGTTTAAAAACAACACCGCATAAGTGCGCCCGCAGCAGACGCTTTTTTCAGCCAAGGTGGAAGCCAACTGGGAAAGCTGCGGCATGTTTTCAACGCTGGCCTTCCCATTGTGCAGAGCAGGCGCATGCACAACCTTGGGTGGCCCCACCCAAGCTTCCCTCGCAGAAACCGCCGGCGAGGGCCGCTTGGGGAAGCCATTAACCCCCAAAAATACTTTGCCGAAAGGCAACTCCTCCCTTTTGAGCAACTTGTTGAGTAAAAATTGAAGGGAGTTGAGCATAGGCGAGCGCTTGGGCCCCGCTTTTAATGGAGAGTCCTCCGCAATACCCTCCAGCGCTATGGCCACATGGCCGTCCTCCCACTCCTCAAAAGCCAAAGGGACTTCTCCTTGCCCCATTAAACGTAAAAGCTCCAATAAAACCTGAGCTATATAGGCACGCCTCTCGGGCGTTTCCGCTGATAACACAAACACCTCTTCTTTTTAAAGCCACCCCAACTTGCTGCATAAACAGCACTCAATGTGCGGAATATACAGCTGAAGTTTTATATGATATATGGCATTCCCGTTTTTTATAAGTTTGGGCATTCCACCACATTCCAACCGTGTGGAAACCGGCTTGGTATTATTTGAACTATAATGGAGCTGTCAACCCTTGGCAATGCCTAAACGCAAGGGCTATGCCTCAACACAAGGGGCTATGCCTCAACCCCTTGCTGAGGTGAGCACCCTCGAGCACCCTTTGTGCGCCTTTGTGCAGTTGTATTATGCCTGCATGCCTGATGCCTGCATGTGTTATGCCTGCATTTATGCATGAAGCAAGCCTTGCTTTCCATTTGGTGGAGTTGGCCAATGAGGCCCTGGCGCGCCATGGGCTTCGGCGCGCCTTGGCTTTGCACGTGGAGGTGGGGGCCCTCGCCATGGTCGATGCCGAGGCCCTGGCCGTGGCTTTTGCCTCGGCCAAACAAGGTACCCCCTGCGCTGAAGCTCAACTCCAACTCACCCAAACCCCTGCCCAAACCACCTGTCCCTTTTGCCAGGCCCTCGTCCTCATTCAACACCACGGCCAACCCTGCCCCGCCTGCAACAACGAGCAGGGCTGGCCATGCCTGGGCCAAGGCCTTCTGCTCAAAACCCTGGAGGCGGAATAATGTGCGGCATTTGCGGTTGTAGCACTGAATTATATGAGGGCCATGCCCACCCCCATGCCCACCACCCGGAGCATAAAACGCACCCGGAGGAGGAGCACGCCCATTTACACCCCCATGAGCAGCACCCTGCGCACGCCCCAGCCATGCAAGAGCTCCCTCTCGCAGAGCACCGCGCCAAAATTATTGCCGTGGAGCTTGACATATGGGCCAAAAACCGTGAGGAGGCCCAACGCAACCGCGCCTTGTTTGCCAAGGCCCAAACCACCACCCTCAACTGGCTTTCAGCCCCCGGCTCCGGCAAAACCACTTTGCTGATACGGCTGTTGTCCATGCTCCAACCCCGCTGCCCTCTGGCAGTGGTCGAGGCCGACCAATACACGGCCTTGGATGCGCAACGCATAGGCGAAACGGGAGTACAGGCTTTGCAAATAAATACCGGCAAAGGCTGCCACCTGGATGCCCACCAACTGGCCGACGCCCTCAAACACTTGCCGCTGCCCCACCAAGGCTTCCTCTTCGTCGAAAACGTGGGCAACCTCGTATGCCCAGCCGCCTTTGACTTGGGAGAAACCGCACGCCTCCTCTTGCTCTCCCTCCCCGAAGGAGAAGACAAACCCCTCAAATATGCCGACGCCTTCTCCACGGCCGATGCCGTTATACTCAGCAAGGTGGACTTGGCTCCCCACCTCGAGCTTTCCATAGAGGCCTTTAAAACAAACCTGCGCAAAGTGTGCCCCAACACCCCCCTGTTTCCACTCTCTGCCAAAACCGGCGAAGGCATAGAGGCTCTGCTGGAGTGGCTTTGGGCCTTGAGGGAGGCCCACATAACAGAAAGCCAAGGCTGATGCCCAAACCCCTGGGCCATGGGCCCCCCACCAAGGGGGAAAAAAGGCAAGTGGGGAAAAAAGGGCAGCGCTTGCGCCTGTGCCTAAAGGGCTTGGTGCAAGGCGTAGGCTTTCGCCCCCATGTTTATACCCTGGCACAACACCTGCGCCTCCATGGCTTTGTCCATAACACCCCAGAAGGCCTCATTATAGAGGTTGAAGGGCCAAAACCCAAGCTGCTCCGCTTCCTCAAGGCCCTCAACGCCCCTATACCCCTTAAGGTGCAAACAAACCCAAAGGTGAAGGAGAAAAAAAAACCAAAAACACAGAGCCCCCTCCAACAGGAGCAGGAAAAAAACTGGCCGCCACCCCTCCCGCCTTTGGCCCGCGTTGACAACATAACCATAGAAACATTGCCCCCCCTCGAGGAAGAAAACCTCCCTGAGGACAACGCCTCGCAGCAAAGCCCCCGCAAAAAAGGCTTTTCCATTCTGCAAAGCTCCACTGTGCACAGCTCTGCTGTACAAAACTCCACTGTGCAAAGCTCCACTGTGCAAAACTCCACCGTGCAAAGCTCCACGCAAGAGGTGCCTCCCCTGTTGAGTGTGGGGCCGGATATGGCCGTCTGCCACGCCTGCCTCAAGGAGTTGTTTTCTCCTCCACAAAAGGGAAAGCCCCGTGCAGACACACGGCGCTACCTCTATGCTTTCCTCAACTGTACCCACTGCGGCCCACGCTATAGCATTAGCCTGCGCATGCCTTGGGATAGGCCCAACACCACCCTCGCCCACTTTGCCATGTGCAAGGAGTGTACCGCAGAGTATACCCACCCTGCAGACAGGCGCTTCCACGCTCAACCCATGGCCTGCCCCTCCTGCGGCCCTGCCCTGGAGGGCAGCCTCCACAGCTTTGTGGCCTGCATTGAGGCGGGCGGCATTGTGGCCCTCAAAGCCGCCGGCGGCTTCCAACTGGCTTGCAATGCACATGACGAGGCCGCCATAAAGCGCCTGCGCCTGCGCAAAATGCGCGAGGCCAAACCCCTGGCGGTTATGGTGCCCAACCTCGCTACGGCCCACCGCTATGCGCTGCTGAACAAGGCCGAAGAGGCCCTGCTGCAAAGCCTCTCACGCCCCATTGTGCTGGTGCGCGCACGCGAAAACAACGGCCTCCCCCAAGCCATTGCCCAAGGCCTCTCTCACCTGGGCCTCTGCCTCCCCTCAACCCCCTTGCACTATGCCTTGTTTTATGAGGCCACCAAGAGAGGGCAACAGGAGGCTGCACAGCCTATAAGGAAAGCCCAAGGCCACACCCCCTCTCCCCTGGCCTGGTTGGAGGAGGCCCTCCCCCTCGCCTGGGTGATGACTTCGGCCAACCTCAGCGGGGAGCCCCTCATTATAGACAATGGGGAGGCCCTCTCCAAACTCTCCGGAGTGGCCGATTGTTTTGCCCTGCACAACCGCCCCATTGTTATACGCATGGATGACAGCCTCATGCACATGGTGGGCGAGAGCCCCCAAATGCTGCGCCGCGCGCGCGGCTTTGTGCCCCAACCCCTGCCCCTGCCCTGGAAAGGGCCACCCCTCCTCGCCGTGGGCGCACACCTCAAAGCCACCTTCTGCCTCCTGCACAACAACCACGCCTATGTCAGCCAACACCTCGGGGATTTGGATAGCCCCGAGGCCCGCGACTCTTTCTGCCACAACATAGAGCACCTCTGCACGCAGCTCCACCTCAAACCCGAACTCCTCGCGGCGGATTTGCACCCCACCTTTTTCAGCACCCAGTGGGCCCAGGAGACGGGCCTCCCTTGCCTCTCTATACAACACCACCTGGCCCACCTCGCCGCTACGTGGGCTGAATACCCTCAGCTACCAGGCCCCCTCCTGGGGCTGGCCCTGGATGGCACCGGCCTGGGCACGGATGGCCTCCCCTGGGGCGGAGAGTTGCTGTGGCTTGAGCGGGGAGGGCCCCACGGCTATGCCTTTGAGCGACTGGGCCACCTCAAGCCCTTGCCGCTGTTTGGGGGAGATGCGGCCGCCACTCAGCCTTGGCGCATGGGGGCAGCAGCCCTGGTCGCCCTCGGGGAGGAGGACAAAGCCCTCGCGGCCGGCGCCGCGCATGGGCTGAGCCCTGCCCTGCTGAAAGCATGGAAACACGCCAAGCATTTGGCCCCCCTCTCCTCCTCCCTGGGCCGCCAACTGGACGCCGCCGCCAACCTCCTGGGGCTTTGTGAGGTGGCCCGCTATGAGGCCGAAGCCCCCATGCTGCTGGAGGCCCTGGCCCACCAGGCCCTATGGCAGCTGCAAACACGCGGAGAAGGCACCCGAGAGGAGCAAAGCCTCAGCGGAGTGCCCTGGCCCCTGAAGGGCTTTCAGCTGGAGGCCGACAACACGCTGAGCCTTCTGGGTTTGCTCTCCCAACTGGGGCCCCCGGCAGGCCTTCGGGCTTTGTGGCTGCACGAGGCCCTGGCCAAAGGCTTGGCCGAGTGGGCTTTTGCCACAGCCCTGCAAAGGGGCATTAGGCACATTGCCCTGGGCGGAGGCTGCCTGCAAAACCGCCTGCTGTGCGAGGCCCTCGTATATAGGCTAAAACAAAAAGGACTGCACCCCCTGCTGCCCCAACAGCTGCCCCCCAATGACGGCGGCCTCTGCTTGGGGCAAGCACTCTTGGCCTCCTGGCACTTTTAAGGGAAAGGCCTTCCCTTTTTCGCCTGGCGGAGGGCTTTTGGGCCTGTTTTCTCAAATATCGAGGTTGGTGGCGGACAATGCGTTTTGCTCTATAAACTCCCGGCGTGGCTCTACGGCTTCGCCCATCAACAAGGAGAAGGTTTCGTCACTGGCAACCGCGTCTTCAACGCGTACCTGCAGGAGGCGGCGCTTTTGAGGGTCCATGGTGGTTTCCCAAAGTTGCTCAGGGTTCATCTCTCCCAGGCCCTTATAGCGTTGTATGCTTAAACCCTTTTGCGCATCATCCAACACTTGTTGGAGCAGCTCTTGCACATTGTTGGCTGTCTTTTCCGCTTCTCCAATTTTAAAGCGAAAAGGCCTTGCACCCAAAACCTCCCAGGCGTTGGCCAACACAGCCAAGTCATTAAACTCGGCAGAAGCCACTTTGGCGTTGTCCAATATAAAACTCTTGGCGCTGCCATTCCTCTCCAGCGAAAGCACCAGCTTTTTGCTGGAATGCTCCAAATCCTCCTGCACCTCCACTTTGAAAGAGCTTTCTTCGGGAAAGCACAGGGCCAAATAGTTTTTGAGTTTGTCTATTTCATTCCAAACGGCTGCCTCCTCCCGCAGAGTTTGGGCCGTCCATTGGCTTCCCTGGAAGAGGGCGTCCGCAAGGCGCACATCCGAGAGGCGAGCAAATTTTTCCAGGCGCGTTTGGAAGAGCAAAATTTTCTTAAGCAACAGCTTTAACGCCTCGCCCGTCAACATGCCGTTGGGCAAAAGCAGCTGAGCTCTCTCGGAAGCAATGGAAAGCAGATGGTCATTCTTCGCCTCATCATCCTTGAGGTAGCGCTCTTTTTTGTTGTGCGTAATTTTATAAAGTGGCGGCTGGGCAATATAAATATGCCCCCGGGAAATGAGCTCCGGCATTTGCCTGAAAAAGAAAGTCAACAAGAGGGTGCGGATGTGGCTTCCGTCCACATCGGCATCCGTCATCAAAATAACGCGGTGGTAGCGGAGGTTGTCGGGTTTATAGTCGTCGCGACCTATGCCCGTGCCCAACGCCGTAATCAGCGTAATAATTTCCTGAGAGGAAAGCATCTTCTCAAAGCGCGCCTTTTCAACATTTAAAATTTTTCCGCGCAGCGGCAAAATGGCCTGGTTTGTCCTGTCGCGGCCTTGTTTGGCGCTTCCGCCTGCAGAGTCCCCCTCAACAATATAAATTTCACTTTGAGAAGGGTCTCTGGATTGGCAGTCCGCCAACTTTCCGGGCAGAGAGGCACCATCCAAGGCGCCTTTGCGCCGCACGGTTTCGCGGGCTTTTCTGGCGGCAATGCGCGCCCGGGTTGCGTCCCCTACTTTGGCCGCAATTTTTTTGGCATAGGCTGGGTTTTCTTCAAAAAAAGTCCCCAGTTTTTCATTTACCATTTGCTCTACCAAACCCTTTATTTCCGAGTTGCCGAGTTTGGTTTTGGTTTGGCCTTCAAATTGTGGGCTTGGGAGTTTGACGGAAATAACAGCGGCCAACCCCTCGCGCGCGTCTTCTCCGGTGGGCGTCTCTTTTAAGTCCTTCCAGAGTTGGTTTTTCTCCGCATAGGAGTTGAGTGTACGCGTCAGGCCTGCGCGAAAACCCGAGAGGTGGCTTCCACCTTCCTGGGTATTAATGTTGTTGGCAAAGGTGAAAATTTTCTCATCATAACCCTCGTTATATTGGAAGGCTATTTCCAAGAGGACATTGTCCTTCTCCGAGGAGAAAAACACGGGCTTCTCATTTAAGGGGACTTTGGATTTGTTAATATGCTCGACGAAAGAGACGATGCCTCCCTCAAAACAAAAGTGGTGTCCTCTGCCCGTACGCTCATCCTCAATGTGAATGGACAAGCCTTTGTTTAAAAAAGCAAGCTCCCTGAGGCGTTGGGAAAGCAACTCAAAATTAAACTCAATGGACTCAAAAATGCTCGAGTCCGGCCTGAAGGAAATACGCGTCCCCCTCTCCTGCGTCGTCCCTATAACCTTCACCTTCTGCTGTGGAATTCCCTTGGCATATTTTTGTTGATAGACTTTTCCCTCCCGCAGAATTTCTACATGCAGCCACTCGGACAAGGCATTGACGCAGGATACGCCCACACCGTGCAAGCCCCCTGAAACCTTATAGGCTTTATTTTCAAATTTGCCTCCCGCATGCAGCTTGGTCATCACCACATCCACCGTATCCATGTCAGGTACATTGGGGTGAGGGCCAACAGGAATGCCGCGCCCATCGTCATGAATGCTGACGGAGCTGTCAACGTGCAGCCATACTTTGACGCTGGTGCAATAACCCCCCGCAAGGGCCTCGTCAACGGAATTGTCTATAACCTCATAGACGAGGTGGTGAAGGCCATAGGAGGCAGTGTCACCAATATACATACCTGGGCGTTTGCGGACGGCTTCCAGGCCTTCCAACACCGTAATGGAGGAGGCCCCATAATGGGAGCTGTCCATAGCAGGGGCTTCCTCAAGGGAGGCACCCACAGGGGTGTCCACGGGGCTTTCCTCTTTGTGCGTCAATTCCATTGGTGAAACATAACCCTTTCTGCCAAGCTTTTCAGGCTTCCACGCTTTTCACTCCAGCTAAAGCACAGGGCAAAGCTTTTAGCGTTTATGGGTGCCCAAAGCCAGGCTTGGCTTTCTCTTTTGGGCGCTTTTCTCCTCTAAAGCCAACCCCAAAAAACACCCTTTGCTTGAAAGACTTTTTCTGTTGGTTAAAAACCACTTATTCTAACATAAACTCTCTTTTTTTCGAAAAAAAACAAAAAAACCCACAGCACCCACCTCAAATAACAACCCTTCTCCCCAAAACATTGTAGACTCTCCTCTTGTATATGGACTCGAAACCACTGGCAGAATTTCTCCCCGGGGAGCCAATGGCTTTAGGTAAGTATGAGATTTTGTGCCGCCTCTCCTCAGGCGGAATGTCCGAAATTTTCTTAGCCTACCAAAGGGGTATTGGCGGCTTCAGGAAGATTGTTGCGCTCAAAACCATTCTGCCTGACACACGCGGCCATGAAGAAATTGTACGAATGTTCCTCAATGAGGCCAGGCTAAGCGCTGAATTCAGCCACCCCAACATTGTCCAAGTTTATGACTTGGGCATTGAAAATGACATGCTTTTCCTCGCCATGGAATATGTGCAAGGCTGCAATGTGCTGGAAATGGTGCGTGCATGCCATGCCTCCCAACAAAAAATTCCCATGGGGTTTAGCCTGGCCATTGCGCGCGACACCGCATTGGCCCTGTTTTATGCGCATACTTTCGTGGACATGCGCCACAGGAAAAGGCCCATCATCCACCGCGATGTTGCCGGAAAAAACATTATGGTAACCCACGAGGGAATAACCAAGTTGTTGGACTTCGGCATTGCCAAAATGGAAGGCACTTCCTCTTATACTTTTGCGGGCACGGTGAAAGGGACTACAGGTTATATGTCCCCAGAGCAACTCCTCGGTCTGCCTTTGGATGGGCGCAGCGATATTTTTTCTCTGGGCATTGTCATCCACGAGTGCCTGACAGGCCTTCGCCTTTTCCATGAAACCCCTCCGGAAAAAAAGAAAACCGCTGTTTTGGACAACACCATTCAACCGCCTTCCTCTCTGAACCCCAAAATTCCAAGCGCCTTGGATGAGGTGGTGATGAAGGCCTTAAAGAGAAGCCCTGAGCATAGGTTCCAAACAGCCTTGGAGTTTGCCCGCGCACTGGAGGAGGCAGCCGGGGAGCACATATGGCGCGCAGAGCAAGTGGGGGCCTTGGTTTCCCAGCACTTCTCCCAAAGGAGAGAGCAGACGCGCAAGCTTATTGAGGAAGTACAAACGAGGTTAAATGAAACAACGGGGCAAATACAAATTGACGCGTTTTTGAGTGAGGAGGAGGAAGAAGAAGCACTCTTATATGGGGACACCCCTGGGGACAACCCTCCAGAGCAAAGCGCACTCAAAGAAGATAGCCCAAGTTTAGAGACCGAAAATGACACGCTTTCTCTGATTCCGTCGGCCAAGCTCCAACAAAACCCCCCGCTCACGCCTTCTCCTGTTGCACATTTTTTGCCCACCCCGGAGCGCTCTGCCCTCATTCCCATTCAACTGCCCCTCCCTCAGAAAAATGTAGCCCCCAAAAGCTCCCCACATGTGCAAACAACAAACACCTTCCTTCAGCTGCTCTCCTCTCTTTTGAGCAATAGAAAACTTGTACTCATTGTTTTGTTGCTGCTTATTTTATTTTTAGTTGTTTTGTTTTTTTTAATATAAACAACCACTGCCTCCTCTCTCTTTAAATAAGGTTTTTTATTCGTGGTGGTCGTAGAGCGTGGAAAATTGTTGAAAACCCCATAAATATTGAAAACCCTATACAAAACGCCCATAGCTTCTTGTGGAGAAAAGAGGGGGTTTTGGGCATTAAACCCCCAAACCCTTTTTATAAACAACTTGGGCAGGGTGAATAAGCCAAGTTTAAGCCGTTTTTCCACAAGCCCTTTTTCAAAAGTTTTTGCAAAACCACGCTGAGCTCAAAACAGCTCAGCTCCATGCAACAGGGCTTAACAACATGCCGTTTAACAACATGCCGTTTAACAACATGCCGTTTAACAACATGCCGTTTAACAACATGCCGTTTAACAACATGGCAGCTTAACAACATGTGGCTTAACAACATATCGTTTAACAACATGCAGCTTAACAACGTGCCGTTGAATAAAACCCAGCTCCATATAAGGGAAGCACAACTCCACAACTCCACAAAAATATGGCCTCAGCGCTTTAAAGCACAGAGGGGTTTTTTTCCAGCGCGAGGCCCAGCGCTTCTTGTTCTGCCAACATGTTTTCCAACTCTCTTAAGGTGGTGTTGGGGTTGGCCAAAACACAGCGCAAATAGGTGCTGGGGCTTTGGGTGGGCAGTTGCAGGGAGGTACGTGAAACAAAGCTTTGGCCCCTTTCTCGCTGCCTGCTTTGTAGAGCAATATTTAGTTTTTCAATGAGCGTATTCTCCTCTTCTGAAAAACCTGCAGCTTTATGCCTCAGCCATGTGGGGATATAGCGGTAGCAAACAATATTCAGTGTGGGGACATAGGGGACTTCAAACACCGGGGAGGAGAGGAGGCTTTCATAAAAGTGGAGGCACAGTTGCATTTGCCTCTCCATTAAAAATGCAAAACCTTCCTGCCCCAAAATGTGCAAAGCGGCATGCAAATAGAGGGCATTGGCAGGGCGACTTCCTTCAAGCCCAAACCTCCCCAAATCCAAGGAGTCCCTCCTAATAATGTAGTGGGCTGCCTTCCATATATGTGTGGCCATTTCTGGGTTTTTAAAAAGCAAAGCCCCTGTGCCTATAGGCAAATAAAGTTGCTTATGCCCATCCACAGCAACGCTGTCCGCGCGCTCAATGCCTTTCAGCAGATGCTTGTGGCGCGCAGAAAACAGCAAAGGCCCTCCCCATGCTGCGTCGACGTGGAAAAAAACCCCCTCGTTTTGACAAATATCAGCCATGGACTCTAAGTCATCCACACTCCCTATTTCCGTGGAGCCGGCAACACCTACAACAGCAACAACCCTGTTTCCTTGCTTTCTGGCTTCTAAAAGGCTTTCTTTCAGTGCCTTAAGAGAGAGTTGCCCCTGTGCGTTGCAAGGCAAACCCATAACATTGTTTCCACCCAGCCCGAGGAAGTCCGCTGCCTTCTCAATGGAATAATGCATAAAACGGCTGCCTAAAATGAGCCCTCTTTGGTTTTTGTATTTTTGGAAAGCCTGGGCCACACCTTCTTTGTGTATACCTTCAAAATTTTCCCGGGTGCAGAAACAGAGGTTTCGCGCGCACCACAGCGCTGTCAGGTTGGCCAACGTTCCCCCCGTTGTCATAAAGCCCAGCGTGCCTTGCGCGCAGAGCAACTGCTGAGCATAAAACGCTGCTTCACCCCCAAAAAGCAATTGGTGCAAACGTCCAATGGCGTGCTTCTCCAGAAAAGTAAAAACTTCTGAAGTCTCCTGTTTGACGACATTCTGGTGCAAGGCCACCACCAAACGCGTCAGCGGAGAAATAAAAGCAGGCAAGCCTGAAGTCATATGCCCCACAAAAGAGGGGGATTCCACTGCCACTCTAAAAGGGATCAGTTTTTGAAATACAAAGTCCAAATATTGCTGCGCGGACATGCCCGAAGAAGGCAGAGAAAGCAGGCTTTGTGCATAGCTTTGTGCACAGCTTCGCGCAGCGTTTTGTGCAGGGTTTTTCACACTGTCCACAACAGGGTCCACAACACGCTCCACCACACTGTCCTCAACACTCTGCACCACACTGTCCACCACAGGTTCCGCCTGCTCCAAAGCTTGTCTGCATGCACCCCATTGGGCATCCAAAAGGGCGTTGAGAGAGGCCTCCATTTCACAAGTAAACAAAGAGAGGGGGTTTATTTTATGAGAATTCATAAATTAATTAGGGGTTTTATAGTTCCTTATGGTAAATACTTTGTTATTTTTTTAATTTTGTTCAACTCTAGAGAATTCAGAAGAGCCAAAACGGAATATGCTTGTTAAGATCTGACTATGTAAACAATGTCTGCAAATATTCTTTTTTTTGTGTAATCAATAAACGAAAGCTGTTTTATTCTTAATTATATATCTGGATGTTCATCGAAATGAAATTAAATGATTTTATAGGGCATGCTGAGGAAGCTGCAAATTTGTTTAAGTCTTTAGCTAATCCATTGAGACTGAAGTTGTTATATGCCTTGGCTGAAGGTGAAAAGTCTGTAGGTGAATTGGCTAGCATGTTAAGTGCGAGGGACAGCACCGTTTCTCAACACCTCGCTTTGTTGAGGAAGGATGGGGCCGTTGCCAACAGGAGAAATGCACAGACCATTTTCTATCACCTTTCTGATAAGAAAATTTCCAGGCTCATCGAAGCGCTGCGGGAATTCTATCCCTAGTTGGATAGCGTTTTTGTACGCAGCGTTTTTGTCCTGGTTGCTGGTTCTGTGGAAGACGAAGTTGTTGAAGGCCATATCCGCTCTGGGCACGTGTGACGTGAGCTATGTTTAACACAACATGCTCTTCAGCACAGGGCCCAAAGCTGAAGCGCTGGGCTTGAGCATTGCTCAACGCGCTTTTGCCCAGGGCTTTCAACAACACAACAAGCTTGCACGCAGCTGTGGCGCACTCCGCACATGCTGCGTGCCTGTGAGTTTGCCCCTTGGGTTTTTTCCACGTTTTAGGGTTGTGCACCCCTTGGCCTTTGTCAACGCTTTGGGGTGTTTCCACCCTTTGGGCTATTTCCACACAAAGCCGCTCTGAAGGCCTGGGCTCTCAAGAGTGCTTGTTCCGCGCTGTCCGCTTTGAGGATGAAGTGTCCCATTTTCCGGTGGGGCTTGGCCTCTTGCTTTCCATAAGCATAAACTTCAACAACCTCAGGAAAGTTTTCCCAGGCAGCAAGCTTGAGTTTTTCACCGGGGCTGTTTTGAGAGAGCCAAACGTTGCCCAACAAGTTGCCCATGCACCAAGCACCCGGGAGCAACACAGGAGGAGGCAAAGGCGTTTGGGTTAACACATGGGCCAGTGCATCAAATTGGCTGAGCAAAGTGGCCTTGCGCGTTATATGGCCTGAGTTGTGCGGACGAGGCGCAAGCTCATTCACCAACAGCTTGGGCTCTCCACAAGCGGATGGCGTTATAAAAAATTCAACGGTGAGCAAGCCGCATACCCCCAGAGCTTCCGCAATGCCTATGGCCATTCCCCTGGCCTCACTCTGCAAGGACTCCGGAAAACGCGCCGGCAACAAACTAAAGTCGAGAATGTGGTTGTGGTGAAGGTTTTCAAACACCGGAAAACAACAATGCTCTCCCGTGGAGAAGCGAGCCACAATACAGGAAATTTCCCCACACAACGTCAGCGCCTCTTCCACAATACAAGCCTGCTTTGCACTGGGCTCTGTTTTGCAAAGCTCAGCCTCGCTCTCAAAGCGCATCTGCCCCTTGCCATCATAGCCCCCCGTGGCTGTTTTGAGTATACAGGGGAAGCCCACCTCCCTGCAGGCCCTGTGTATACACCCTCCAGGAGCCACAGCTTTATAGCGAGCGGTGGGAAAGCCATGCGTGCTGAGGAAATTTTTTTCAAGGCCGCGGTGCTGACAAATGTGGAGTATACCCAAAGAGGGCCTCAACTGCTCCGCATGCTTTTCCAAGCAGTGGGCAGGGAGGTTTTCCGTCTCATAGGTGGCCACCTCCACCTCCTCAAAAAAAGCGGACAAGGCTTGGCGGTTTTCCAAGGGGGCACAGCGGGTTTGCGCCAGGCGAAGGTGGGCTGGGGCTTGGGCCTCAGCCTCCAGAGAGAGGGGGGTGGCGCCCAGCCTCTCCAGCGCATGCGCCAACATAAGCCCCAGTTGGCCGCCGCCTAAAATGCCCACCTTCATAGGCGTGCCTTTTGCAGCAAAGCGTCCGAGGCCAGCGCTTCTGCCTCCATGTGTTGTTGGTATATTTTGAGTTGTTGACGGAGCGCCGCACACTCATGGGCCAGAATGCGCACCGCAAACAAAGCGGCATTGGCAGCCCCCGCAGGCCCAATGGCAAAAGTGGCCGTAGGCACCCCCTTGGGCATTTGCACAATGGAGAGCAAACTGTCCATGCCGTGCAAAGCTTTGGACAAAATGGGTACCCCCAAAACAGGCAAAGGTGTCAGCGCAGAAACCATGCCCGGCAAGTGTGCCGCCCCACCCGCCCCTGCAATAATGCAACGCAGGCCCCGCCCCTCAGCCTCTTTGGCGAAACGAAACATTGCTTCGGGTGTGCGGTGCGCGCTGACAACGTGGGTTTCATGCTCTATGCCAAAGTGCAGCAAAACGTCGACGGCATGTTGCATGGTTTCATTGTCAGAAATGCTACCCATGATAACAGCGATGAGGGGCATGGACTCTCCTGGGTTTGACATGGCTTTAAGCGAACAAATGGGTATAGGGTGAAATGAGGAATGCTGCAAACCTTGGAATTGGGGGTTGAGACATGACGTGGTTAAACTACCACCACCTTTTTTATTTTTGGACTATAGCCCGAGTGGGAAGCATTGCCAAAGCAGGCGAGGAGCTTCACCTCTCCCAGCCCACCATCAGCACCCAACTCAAAACCCTGGAAGAGGCTTTGGGGCACCGCCTCTTCCACCGCCAGGGGCGCAGCCTTCTGCTAACGGAGAGTGGACGCCTCGTCTTCAAATATGCGGATGAAATTTTCAGGCTGGGCAGGGAAATGCAAAAAGCCCTGGGCAACAAAGCCTCCATGCACAGGCTCAGGCTTTCTGTGGGCATTGCCGACGTCATCCCCAAAGCGCTTGCGGAATATTTGTTGCAGCCTGCCCTCAAAGCTTGCGAGGACATTTTTCTGGTGTGCCAGGAGGGCCCTTTGCCGGCTTTGCTGGCCCAGCTGGCGGCCCATGAGTTGGATGTTGTGCTTTCAGACAGGCCCTCCGCCTTGGAAATGCGGGTGAAAACGTTCAGCCACGCGCTAGGGGAGAGTGGTGAAAGTTTTTTTGCGGCGCCCACGCTTGCCGCTCAACTCCGCGAAGGCTTTCCACACTCACTCGAGGGAGCGCCGGCACTGTTGCCGGCCGCGCATACAGCCGTGCGACGCCAGCTGGAGGCGTGGTTTGAGCGTTTGCAATTGTCCCCTCACCCCATGGCTGAGTTTGATGACAGTGCACTCATGAGTGTATTTGGACAAAAAGGGCTGGGTTTTTTTATTGCCCCAAGCGTGCTGGAAACACAAATCCAACAGCAGATGAAGGTGGAGGTGTTTGGGAGAACAGTGCAGGTGAAGGAGCGCTTTTTTGCAGTAACCGTAGAGCGCAAACTCAAACACCCCGCTATACTCGCCATGGTCAACGCCGCAAGGGAACAATGCTTTCCTTTGGAGTGTTAAGCCGCTTCAACCGCCCTAAGCTTTTTGAATATAGAAGATGACGCGCTCTGTGCCGAAAATAAACTCATCCTCATTGTCAATAATTCGGCGCGTTACTTTTTCTTCGCGGTGCTTGCCATAGAAAGTCCCATTGGAGGAGTTGAGGTCCTCCAAAACAAACTCATTCCCGTCCCGGAGGATGCGGGCGTGCTGCCTGGAGACGCGGTTAGAGTCAATGACGAAGTGGCAATCCTTCCCGCGGCCAATAATCAGCTCATATCCCTCCATGGCAAAGGGCTCTTTCCCGGGAATTTCAATATAGAGTGTGGTAGAGCCCTCCGCCTCCACCTCGGCCCTCAGCCCGTCAAGCTCGGCCTCTACCTCTGCCTCTACCTCGGCCTCGGCATATTCCTCCTCAGGCAGCTCCGGCTCCTCAAAATGCAGGGGCTGGGGGGGAGGTGGATCCGCAACGAGAGCGGGGCGTCGGCTGGAGGAGCTTTCCCTGGGTGCAGGCGTAGCATAGGCGGCACGGGGCCTGGAGCCTGTGGGGGCATACTCCTCCTCTGCGTGGGAGGGGGGCACCCGCTCTTCTGCATAGCCATCTTCTGCATAGCCAGGGGCCCCTCTGGAGGTGGACGCAAAGGCTGGAGCAGCCTCCGCTGAGGGGTGCTGCATGGAAACTTGCCCTGCCACCACATAGCCGTTGAGGCGTGCCAGAGTAAAAATGGCTTGGTGTACCAAGTTGTTTTTGGGCACACCCATCTCCTGCTCCATTAACTCTAAGGCTTTCCAGAGGTGCTCTGGAATTTGCAAACCGTCACTCATGTCAGGGGAGTTTATTCCATTGTGTTTAGCTCAAGGCAAGCTCTCTGAAAAATTCTCTTTGAACACGCCTCTGCACTTTGTAGGAGCCTCTGGCCTGCCTAGACCGCTTCCACTTTGACATGATCTCTTCGTGAGACTCGCTTCGCTCGTCTATTCCGCTCCGGGAATTATTTGAGAAAGCACGCTTTCTCAAATGATT
>JGI24701J34945_10000357_pt1 | contig 24914 bp, 17 predicted proteins | sample TergutTh196P3_FD_34945 | JGI IMG/M metagenome (IMG submission 34945)
TTTGTCGGCAGATTTGAAATTTTAACAACAAAATGGGCGGTTTACGTGGTTTGGGCAATCAAAAAACAGCGTTTTTCGTTAACCCGTGAACGGCTACCAAAAAAGAAACCTTCCGCATTATGCGGGACATTCTGCAATAAGCCTACGAAAAACTCCACCAACGCGGCGGCAAGCCCTCCAAAAAAATGCTCGTCGAAGACCGATTCCTCCTCACGCTCCAATACGGGCGGGAATATCGCACGAGGGAACATCTCGCTTACGAATACAACACGGTGAAAAGTTATCTTCACAGCACCATCGTTTGGGTCGAAGAGACACGCGCATTCAAGACGGCACTTTTCGCTTGCCGGGCAAAAAAGCACTGATGTGCGAAGAAGGTACGCCGCGAACTATACCTTACACGGGGACAAAGGGGACGTTTTTTTCTTGGCAGACTTTGCGTCTTCTTTGCGGTTTGCGGTTACAGCCCCGGCGGATAAAAAGGCACAGAGCCCGGAGCGGAAGCTCCGGTGCTACCGCACCGGGCTCTGTTTGTTCTTTGCACATTTTTCCCGCCAACCCTGTAAATCCTTTTTTAACCGCAAAGGTCGCCAAGGGTTGCGCGAGGGACGCAAAGAAAAAACGTCCGGTTTTCTACCCATTTCCTATACAATAAACGGGCTGTTTCACAGCACCGGAGCCGGTCTTTTTTTCGGCTTTTTATGAAGTCCGGCAATGGGAAACGCCGATGGGTAGGTTAGAGTATCAATTCGGGCAACGGATATTTGGCATTTTGCGGAGGATTTTCATGCTGTACAAATTTTTACTAACAGTCCTTTTAGGATTCGCTTTATTGACATCGACGGGATGCGTTCACGCGATTTTTTCCGCTGATCCGATGCGTCGTAACAACCAGTTGCTCTATAAGTCCGAAGACATGCGTCTCATTATGGATGAATGGGAGCGGTTTTGGATGCTTGATCAACCGAGTCATATGACTCCGTATCGGACTCACGGCGGTATCATCTAATGTATGGACATCATACTTTTGGGCAACGGGATCAAGTCCGGCGTTCGGGAAGCGGTGGAGCAGTTGCGTCCCGAGATCGCCCGGCGTGCCGAGATTCTTGCCGAAGATTTTACGGGGCAAGAGGATATGTCCTCTGTACGGGCAGACCTTGCGGTCGTCTTCGGCGGCGACGGCTCTATCCTTCGGGCAGTCAGTCAAATGGGGGCGAATCAGATTCCCGTGCTTGCCGTGCATCTGGGTACGTTGAGTTTTCTTTCGACAATAAAAACTGATGAGTTGATTCCGTTGCTTGACCGCCCCGACTTGCTGCAAATGCCGGTGATTAAGCATCTGTTACTCCATTGCCGGTTGTTTCGCAAAGACCCATCGGAACCGATTTCGCAACACTGGGCATTGAACGAAGTCGTGGTTCATTCGGCACAAGCGGCACACCTCATTGCCGTCGAACTCTCCCTTGACCATCAACTTGTTACGACGTACCGGTGCAGCGGTCTGATTGTATGTACACCGGTCGGTTCGACGGCAATGAGTCTGTCGAGCGGCGGTCCGATTCTCCGCAAGGATATTGACGCTGTGGTCATTTCTCCGATTAGCCCGCATACATTGAGTAACCGCCCTTTGGTGGATTCGCCGGATCGGTTTATGGAATTACGGACACAGCAACCGGCGGCATTGATTGTGGATGGGAGTCAGGTTACTGCCATGGAGCCGGGAGATACGGTGCGGATTACGCGTGCCGGGCAAACATTCAAGACACTTGCCGTTCCCGGTTTTTGTTACTATAAGGCGTTGCGTTCTAAACTCGGCTGGAATGGAAGGTTTGAAGATTGAAGGGAACCTCTATTAGTCCTGTTGCCTAACCTCGTCATTCCCGTGAAAACGGGAATCGAGTGCCTTGTTAATGTTAAATTTTGGGATGCACACAAAAGCCGGAATGAAACGCAGTATAATGATGGATTGCAACGTTCGCTCCCGTCATTGCGCTGCGCTCCATTCCGGCTTCTGTTTTTATTCCAAATTTGGACTGTCCTAAAGCACTAGGGCGTGTTGGTACTAACGAAAATTTGGGGCGAATCACACCTAACCTGCACTTTTTTGTGAAGACAATACGCTCATAAATTGCCTATTTTTGACCAAACTAATTGCCTAAACTGCCTATTGTGATAGTACCAACACGCCCTAGTGAAATTATTGACCTTGCACAGAATAAATGGATAAATCGCTCTTTATTTGATTCAAAAAAATCGTTAGACTCCATTCCGCATGGAGCAGCCTCCCGACCACACGGCGGAAACGTCGATTTTTGCCCGACCGCTCGAGTCCTTGACGCTACTCTGCTGCCGCTTTCCGGCAACAGTGCTGGCCGCCGCTCTCTTTCTCGCAACTTTTTGCCTGTATTGGAGTTACGGGAATCTCGGACTCAAAATGAGCCGCCTTGACCTCATCAATCCCGATAGCAGTTTCAACAAACTCTGGCTCGGCTACATTGACGAATTCGGCGATGATAACGAAGTGATCGTCGTGGTCGAAGGGGCGGACAATGAGGAAGTCCTTCGCATTCTCGGACTTCTTACCGACAAAATTGAAAATTTTCCTGAATTCTATCAGGATATTTTGCATGACGTAGACCTCTCTGCGGTACGGAAGGGACTGCACTATATCCCCCTCGAAGACTTACAAGCAATTCATCAATCGGTGGTGCAGTCTCTCCAACAACCGATGTTTGCCGTGCCGATGGAGGATGTGGTCAATCGGCTGGCAACCCTTTCACAAAGCAACATCTTTCCCACGGATGACGGAGTCATCGGCTTTGTCTTATTGCGGCTCATCAACATCGATAAAACGCAGTTTTCACAGGGTGCCGAAGCCATCGAAAATCTGCGGAGCATCGTCGAAGAGGTACGTGCCGAATATCCCAGCCTGCAAATCGGGCTGACGGGAATGCCGATTCTCGAATACGACGAAATGGCCATGAGCAACGAAGCGATGGTCAAGGCGACAGCCCTGGCACTGGTGGGAGTTTGCATCATTTTCATGGCGGGCTTCGGATCGCTGCGGCACCCCTTGCTTGCCGTCATAGGGTTGATGATTGCGTTTGCGTGGACGATGGGCTACATCACGTTTGCCGTCGGGCATCTGAACATTTTGAGCATTGCCTTTGGGGCAATGATGATCGGATTAGGCACGGACTTCACCGTCCATTATTTGGGGAGATACCTCGAATTACGGCGAAACGGCGGGGAAGTGATCGAATCGCTCTGTCAATCGGCAAGACTGGTCGGACCCGGTGTCGTTACGGGGGCATTGACAACATCAGCAGCATTTTACGCCGCATCCTTCGCCGAATTTACGGGCGTTGCCGAACTCGGAATCATCGTCGGCGGAGGAATCCTCCTTTGTGTGGTCACGACGTTCACCGTCTTTCCGGCAATGATCGTCTTGATGAGCGTGCGCCGCCCCGCCGTGCAAGGTAACTCCGATACCGGCGGCACTATTATTCGGGGCAATGTTGCGGCGAACCAAGGCCCTTACAACCTGTACGACATCCGACCGGCACTCACTCCGTTTTTTCGATTTCCCAAGGCTACTCTCTTTCTCTTTATACTTGGATTTCTCTACCTGCTGCTCGGCATTCCCAAAGTGTGGTACGATTATAATCTGCTCAATTTGCAGCCGGAGGGGTTGGAAAGTGTCCAACTAGAACAACGCCTGCTGGAAATGGATGCGGACAAAGGAGGGAAAAACGTTTGGTTCGCTCTGTCGATTGCTGAAACAAAGGAGGAATTGCTGGAACGAAAAAAACGGTTCGAACAAAAGTATCCCGATTTGCTCGTCGTAACGCTATTTCCCGAATATGATCCCGAACGAATCGGCATTATTCAATCGCTGGCCGCCATGCTGCAAAATGTCCCAGCCCCCTTTCCGGGAACGATGCCTCTCGATGAACGGATGCAGCAACTCCAGATATTGAAAGCCATGGCAGTGCCGGAACCGCCCACGGTAGAAGAAACACTGGAAGACCTGCCGAAACCGCTCGTCTCACGTTTTGTCGGACGGACGGGTAAGCACCTGATGCGGATTTATACCACGGCCAATATCTGGGATATGGATGAAATGGAAAAATTCGTTGCGGCCGTTCGGGACATTGATCCCAACGCGACGGGGAGTCCGTTGCAAACGTATGAATCCTCGATTCAAATGCGGGAAGGTTTTATTGCGGCGGCCTATTACGCGCTGATTGCAGTGTTGATTTTTACGTGGATTGATTTCCGCAGTTTTACGGCATCCTTTGCGGCACTGTTGCCGATGTTTTTGGGGCTGTCGATGATGCTGGGAATCCTCGGCTGGCTTGAATTGCCCTTCAATCCGGCCAATATGATTGTCTTGCCGTTGGTCATTGGAATCAGTATTGATTATGGAATCCATTTGGTTCACGATTTCCGCAACCGGCAAACCAGGGGGTATGTCGTTTCGACTTCGACTTCGACGGCCATTCTGATTACCGCGCTGACATCGGCCGTCGGTTTCGGCAGTATGATGATCGCATCACATCAGGGGTTACAGAGTCTTGGCCGGGTATTGGTGATCGGCATGACCTGTTGTCTGGTAACTTCGGTGGTGGTATTACCGGCAATTTTGAGTCTCTGTACCCGCCGTGAAACGAATACGCCTCTTCACAAGCCGCCGAAACCGAAACGGCTCGTCCGTCGGGTACCGTAAGGAACTGTACAAAAATAACATTACCAAAAGGGCCGGAGATGTAGGCGGTACTCCGCCGTAAACTCCGGGTGAATCGCGGGTAACGCAAATAAAAATAGCAAGGTTATTTTGATACAAGTCCTAATCCCCATTCCCGAAAGCACGGGAAAGCCGGGGAATCGTTCGGTTGATTCCCTGGCTTACGCCACGGGCTCTGTGAACGTGGGCTTTGTGTCCCTAACTGACGTTACGGGCTCTGTGAACTCGTTTTTTCTTGGCGTCCTTTGCGGTAAAATCCTTTTTTAACCGCAAAGGACGCAAAGGGCGCAAAGTCCAATTTCATACCGTTTACAGCATAACTCCAATGTTACGCTCTAAAACCGCCACACCTGCGTCGTCAGCGAGAAGGGCAGATTCTCTTCCATCGACTCAAGTTCCACGAAAAATGCAACGTGTCCGCTCACCGGCTTGGCAATCGAAACGCCAAACGCCGACTTCGGTTCCGGCAACAACGTCGAACTCCACCTCGCCTGCCGGAAATCCTTCGACTCCGAATGAGCCGTCCAAAGTCTCGCACGACGGAAAGTCATGTCCGTCTCAATAGCGATTTTGTACTCCGTATCGGCTTCGGTCAATTTCCATTTCACGCTCGGCAAATCTCCCCCCTTAGCAATCTGCCGGGCAAAGACCGCCGCCGTTTGCACCCCTTTGATTTGCTGACCTTCAAGATTGTGTCCCGTATTCGGCAATGTCAAAATGTATTTCACCCCCGGCATGTCGTCGAAGTAAAACTTCGCCGCATCGACCGTCCAGTATGGATCGTTGCTGCCATGAATCAAAAGTTTCGGCACCGTCAGTCGGGAACGATAAGCATAGGGATCAATCATCGTCCAAAGGTTCCTTTCAAACTCCGACATTTGTTCATCGTCGAATCGGACGAGATGCCGCTCCGTGTAGTCGCGGATGCTTGGACTGAACGCTCCCCAAGTTTCGATCTGATACTTCATCTGCTCGCGGATGTTGGGTAGGTCGATCACCATCGGCACAATGCCGACCACCCGTTTGTCTCCCGAAGCGGCAGTGAGCCAAGTCGTCCAGCCGCGTTTGGAAGCACCTGTAACGATAAAACTGCCGATGTCCATTTCCTTTTCCGCTTTGAGTACCTGCTGCACAGCATCCATTGCTTTGACGGCACTTTTCGTCATCGGAAAGAGCAAGGGCCAGGTTGCATCTTTCGCTTCGATGGCTTTGAGTAATGTTTCACCGATCAAAGCGTCCTCGTAGAAATTGCCGAGGAGCGGTTGGTTGGGAACTTGAAGGAGTACCGCCGTGGGCATACCGGTCATTTCGGCGAGACTGCGAATGAGGAACTCGTCCCCATCGCTGGGTCTTCGACCGATGGAGGAACCGCCGATAACGAGTACCGCATGATTAGGATGGGTAACTCTGTTCGGCACTGCAACGAGAAGGAAATGTTTCCAAGGGATTCCCTGCCACGTTTGCGAAGTCAATTCTACGAGGATGGTCTGTCTGTTGGGTTCCTCGCTTTTTTCGATGATTTCCCAGCGGAAGGAATCGTCGGGCAGAGCGAGATAGGCATCAAGTTCTTGTGGGACTTCTGCTGCAAAGAGGAGAGTCGGGGAGAACAAAAATATCGGGAGTAACAGAGATAAGAAAGCGGAAAAAGCAATTCGTTTGAGCATGGTTCTATCGGGGCTGAACAACAAACGGGAGACGCAATAAGAGAAAGCATCTCTGCCGCTACACTGCAAGCATTATACCGTAAGCGGGGGTAAATGGGGACTTTGCGGCTACCGCCCGGCGGGGAAACTCGTTGAGCAGGCCGGATTATCCTCTTGACTTGCACAGCATTTATTGTTAACGTCCCGTCGGGGATACCCTGCACGAAACAAACAGAGTCCGATGTGCACAGAGCCCGATGTTCGCAGAGTCCGTGGCGTAAGCCAGGGATTTACCGAACGTCCCTAACTGACGTTACGGGCTCTGTGAACGTCCCTATTGATAAATGAATCGTTTTTACATCACACAGTTATTGCTGTTCCTCGCTTGTTTGTTTTTCGCTTGCTGTCCGGCAGTCTTCGCTCAGAATAGGCCGACGGCGGGGAATGTGCGTGATCCGCTCAACGCAGCCGGAGTACCGGCTCAATGGGATGGAACGAAATCCCCCTATACCGAAATGTTCGGCGATGCAAGGCTTCACGATATCTATTTCGTCAATCCCCAACGCGGCTGGGCGGTCGGCGATCGAGGCGTTATCTGGACAACCTTCGACGGCGGAACCAATTGGCAACTCCAAGCAACGCCCATCGATTGCACCCTGCGAAGCGTACAATTTCTCGACGAGTCCTTCGGAATCGCCGTCGGGAACTATTGGTTTCCCCCCGCAAATCAGGGACGCGGAGTGATTCTCCTCACTCGAGACGGCGGAAAGTCTTGGCAACTTCGGCACACGCCCGACCTGCCGCCGCTCTATCAAGTCAAGATATTCCGTCAAAATCATAATCCCGATTCAACCGCCATTCTCGTTGCCGGAGCAACTTCCGAATACTCTCCCAGCGGTATCATGGTCTCCTCCGACGGCGGACAGCATTGGCAACCCCTCTCAGCACAACTCTCCGACGGCTTCGCCGCCGCCGATTTCTACGCTCCACGCTGGGGAATCGGCATCGGTTTTCATAGCATTTTGCAGCAATTCCAAAACGGTATTTCCGTCTCACAGACTGCCGGTTTCGGACATCGGCGCATCGCCGCTCTCAAAACTCATCAGGCAACGAGCGAATTCGATATCACCGGCTGGGCAGTCGGAGACCGCGGCTTAATTCTCTCCACGGTTGACCAGGGATTCCGCTGGGGAGTCGTCCCGGGAATCCTGCCGGGCAACGCTACCGAAGTCGTCGATCTCAAAGCCATTGAAGTTCACGGACGCAACATTTGGGTAGCGGGCAATCCGGGAAGTTGCATTTATATGTCGAATGACGGCGGACAAACATGGAGAACCACCTTCACGGGCGTGTCCGCAGCCATCCGAAAAATCGTCTTCGTCAATGCCCTGTCCGGCTGGGCAGCCGGCGACTTGGGAACGATTCTCCGCACACAAAACGGCGGGCAAACTTGGACAATCCAACGCACCGGCAGCACGAAACTTTCGGTACTAGGACTCTTCGGCGACGAAAAAGCAATCCCTTTTGAAGTTTTCGCCTCCCTCTCGGCTAATCAGGGCTTTTTAGGCGGCTGCATTCTCCTTTTCCGTAATGAAAGAAACTCCACTGAACAGGAAAACCGTTTTCATGAGGCCGTCGTCCGTTCCGGCGGTTCCCTGGGGGCGGAACTCGGAACCTTTCCGATTTTGCCGCGCGAACTCTGGACAACTTCGGAGCAACTCGTTCAGCACATCCAAAGAACGACAGACGGCAGAGGGATGGCGCAACTGCGGGAGCGGCTGGTCATGACGATTCGCCAATGGAAGCCCGAAATCCTCTTCACTTCTAACTACACGAATCCTTACACCGATTCGGCGGCCGAAGAACTGGCGATGCGTGAAGTGAAAGAAGCCGTAAGACTGGCGGCGGAACACTCCGCCTATCCGCATCACTTGACCGAACTGGGATTGCCGGCATGGACGGTGAAAAAGGTTTATCTCACGCTCAAAAATAATGCCCTTGGGGATGTCCATTTGACACCGGCCGTCCCGACGGCGCGGTTTGGTATGCCCCTGGAAGAGATGACATTTATTGCCCGAAGTCTTGCAGGTACACACATGTGTCCGGCCATTTTGGGATTTGTACATGCGTCGCCGGATATCTCTGGCAGCAAAGATTTCTTTTCGGGTATTCAATTTGTTAACAACGACGGCCGGCGGCAGGAGTATGGTGTTTATGCCGACTTTCATGAGACCCAACGCCGTCGGGCGGTGCAACGCCGGAACGTGTTAGGCATGTTGCAAACGTCCTCGAGTACACCGCAAACGCCGGGGCAAGTGGTGAACCGTACCCATCTTGCCGCACACGCCGTCGATTTAACACGCCGACTCGATCCCGAATCGGCAGTGCAAGTCTTGCTCAATATGGCGGAGCAATTTCATCAAGAAGGGGACTGGCACGCCGCCGAGGAAACATACATGATACTGGCACAGCATTATGCCCCGCATCCGCTTTCGCGGCAGGCGTTCATTCGCATTATGCAGTATGCCGCCTCGGGGGAAATCATTGCCGAGGAAATGAAAAACGAAGGGGCAAGAGTGGAAATTACAGACTGGGTTGACGATCCCCGGCGGCCCGGACACCGTATCCAACAGACGAGGGTTGTTGCAAGAGAACCCGTACAGCAACAACAGCGGATTGACCTGTTATACGACCGAGCACTCTCGCTGGGGCAATTTTTAGACCAAAACATTCCCGACCTTGCGAACGAAGTGTCGATGCGGTTTGCATTGGCATCAATACTGCGGCGATGGGGAGGCGAACAAGAAGCAGTCAGGTTCTATCAGGCACGGTCGAATACGAGGTTTGACGACGTTTGGGGAATGAGAGCACGCACGGAAGTTTGGCTGTCGATCCCGGATAAGTCGGTGCTGCCGATAGAGCAGCAGGAGTTGCCGATGCCCGCCATGACGGCAACCTATACAGCAATCAAACCCTTTCTGGACGGTCAATTTGACGAAGAAAAGGACCGGAATGCTTGGCGGCAAAGTCAACTTTACCCCTTGACACCGGCAACGCCGCGCCGCCGGCTTGCAGAATTGTTACAGGAAAATCCCGAACGGCGAGTCGGCATGGTCAGAGAAGAGCGGCTTCGGGCAATGTCGCAAAACTTCGGTACGCAAGTGATGTTTCTCCATGATGCGGAGTATTGGTATATTGGTTTGCGTTGCCCGAAGGTACCCGGAGTCGATTATTCAACCATCCCGAATCAGCCGCCGCTTCGGGATACCGGTTCGGCGGATCGGGATCGGGTGGAGATTTTGATTGACCTCGACAGGGATTACTCTACTTATTATTCCTTGACGTTCGATTCCCGCGGTTGGATCACGGATGCGTGTTGGGGGGATCGGCGTTGGAATCCGCCGTGGCACACTGCCCGGCATGAGGACGAGTCGGCGTGGTATATTGAGGCGGCGATTCCGTTGTCGGCGTTTTCCCAGCGTCCGGTGATGCCGAACACGGTTTGGGGTGTTGCGATTCGCCGTTTGGTCCCGGGCGTGGGGATTGAATGTTGGAATGCCGAAAACTCGTTTGAACTAACGGAAGGCTTTGGCTTGCTGTTGTTTCCGTAAGAATGTTCACTTCTGAAAAATGTTTACAGAGCCCGTAACGTCAGTTAGGGACGTTCACAGAGCCCGTGGTGCGGGGCGGGGGATTTACCGTAACGTGTCCCTGGCCCCGCGCCACGGGCTCTGTGAACGCGGCTCTGTGAACGCGTTTTTTCTTTGTGTTCTTTGCGCAATCTTTGCGTTTAAATCTTTCTTTTTTAACCGCAAAGTACGCAAAGGGCGCAAAGAAGATAACGTAATAACAAAAAAACGTTTACCCACTAAACTTGGACACTCCCAAGAGAGGCGAGTGCAACGTAGCGTAACTTGCGGATAGAATCACGAACACATCTCGCCACCCGCAAGTTTCGCTTCGTTACACTTGCGGCTCTTTTGGGGGAACACGCCGATTCTCTTTTCTTGCCATTTATCGGAAATCGCTGTCGGGGTACACCCATAGGTTGCGGCGGAGTACCGCCTACACCTACGGCTTTTTGTTCTTTTTATTTGTTCTTTTTATTTGCACTGGAGTATCGGCTAAATGGTACTGTCTTTTACCACCAACCGTTGCCAAAAGTTTTCCGCCAAGAACGGCGTAAAAGGAGAAATCAATTTCGCTACCACTATCAAACACTCATACAGCGTCCAATACGCATCGTACTTCGATTGAATAACCTTCGCATCTTCTTTGGTCGCAGAACTCCAAAACCTGTCCCGATTGCGACGAACATACCAATTCGATAACGCATCGACCAACGCGTTTAACTCGCAGTCATTCGTAAAAAATTCGGCATTCGCGAGTCTACCATTCCTTCGCCTTGAAGCCTTCTGGAGGCTGCACTATCTCCATGGCTTTGCCGGATTGAACGATGACATACATTCCATTTTCATGGGCAAAATCCATTGCCTCTCCTTCGATAACCGCACCGGCAACCGCTCCAATGAAACGGCGTGTGTCCTTTTTGATGTCGGCAAAGCGGCGGAATTTTTCCAAACATTCCATGTGTTTGCGGACATCCTTTGTTTCCAATGTCGCTTTGACTTCAATGAGGATCGCAATATCGCCATTCTCTAAAAAAAGGTCAATCTCGCCTTGAAAGTCTTTGGGAAAAGTATGTCCAAATTGTTTGTTTCGGGAATGGGATTCGATTTCATAGTCAAGGGTTTTAAATTTTTTGATGATATTATTGCCTGCTACCATGTGTTCGATGATTCTGCCGATGCTGTTACCGAGGTCGCCGATTTTTGTGTTTAATTCTTTTCTCATTCGGGCGTACTCGGCATCGCGTTTCTCCGCCCTTCGGTCGAATTCGGCATCGCGTTCCTTGCGTTCCTTCTTTTCACGGGCGGACTCGGCGCGTTGCTCTTCCATCCTTCGGTCGAACTCGGCACCTTGCTCCTTGAGCGAACGGCGAAACTCCTGATGTTCCTCTCGCATTTTTCGACTATTTTCTAGCATTTCCCGGCTGTTCTCTCGAATCAATGCAAGAACGCTTTCGTATGTTAACGACTGGACTGACATAATTCTGCTCCTATCATTAAAGTACACCGCCATTGTACCACAAAAACAAAAGAATCATTTAGCCGGTGCTCCGGCGGGTATTGCAATTTCCCAAAACTCTTTTACACTCTCTGCAACATTTGAAATACCGCTCCGGTTCCGTACCGGGCGGATCGGCTTAAAGTTACGAGTACGTTAACAAACTATTAAAATCACTGCAAGGATTGAAAAAGTGGGCACTTGCCTGCCGAGGGCAGGTTAACCGTCACCGATTGGAGTTATCTTGATAAAAACCCTTCCACTCGGCGATGGCGGGACTCCTTTGCCAATTTGACCAAAACACTTGTTATCGGACTGTATCGGGTGTGTCAAAATTTAGTGGGTACACGTTTTTTTGTTATTGTGTTATATTCTTTGCGGTTAAAAAAGAAGACTTAACCGCAAAGAACGCAAAGGATGAGCAAGGGACGCAAAGAAAAAAACGTCTGTTTTCTATCCGTTTCCAGTATATCAAATTTTTGGTAATGTTCATTGGACATCGGCCGTACCGTCATTCCCGCGTAGGCAGGAATGATGAGGTTATGCAACAGGGCTAATGTCCAGTATGCGTAGCATGCGTGTCGGCGGCCGTTGCCGCGGCGGCAATTTTGTCATTGATTCCGGCGAACACCTTTGTTATCTTCGGATCGAAATGTTTGTCCGATTCGCTCACAATAATACTCAGTGCTTCTTCATTCGACATCGCTTTTTTATAGGGGCGCGCCGTCGTTAATGCGTCATAGACATCGACAATCGCCATAATACGCCCTTGGAGCGGAATGTCGGTCCCCTTCAATTTATAGGGATAGCCGGAACCATCCCAGCGTTCATGATGGTATGCTGCAAACAATCGGGCTTTCTGTAAAAACTCCACTTCTCCCGTCCGGCGGATCATGTGCCCGATGATCCGTTCGCCGGCGGCACAGTGAGTCTGCATGACTTGGAATTCCTCCGGTGTCAGCGGCCCCTGCTTGTTCAAAATGGTATCGGAGATGGAAATTTTCCCCACATCATGCAGACGTGCCGACGAAATGAGCGAGTCCAAGTCCCAACTACGTATTTCCTCTGCATAGACTCCGCTTTCAAGCATCGCGTTAATGAGTATATCAATGTAGATCGTCGTACGTTCAATGTGTCCGCCGGTACAGGCATCCCGGCTTTCGACGATCTCCGCCAAACTAAACACAATGCTGTTTTGAAGCCGGACAAGATGGTCGGTACGTTCGCGGATAATTTCGTCAATATACAGATGGTGTTTAATGCGGTTCAGCAATACCGGTTCAGAAAAGGGTTTGGTGATAAAATCAACTGCTCCCAGTTCGATACCGTGTGCCTCGTTCGCATCATCAATCAGAGCAGTCAAAAATATGACGGGGATATTCGCATGCAACGCATTGGACTTCAACTGCCGCATGGCTTGATACCCGTTCATTTCGGGCATTTCGATGTCCAGTAAAATCAAGTCCGGTGTAATCTTCTCTAAAACGGCGAACATTTTCACCGCAGACGAGAGTGTAATGACCCGATACTGCTTCTCCAACGCATCTTCCGCCGCCGAAAGGTTTGTACCATTATCATCAACCACAAAAATAGTTTTTTGCATCGTATTTACTTGTGCCGTTGCACCCTTCTCTACCTGACACGTATACCTTACACGGGGACAAATGGGACGTTTTTTTCTTTGCGAACTTTGCGTCTTCTTTGCGTTCTTTGCGGTTAAAAAAAGATTTAACCGCAGAGAACGCAAAGGATGCGCAAGGGACACAAAGTCCAATTTCATACCGTTTTCAGTATATCGACTAGTTGTGCCGTCTAACGCCATCATCCGGGGACTGCGCTGCGCCCCGCCTCCGGCTCTTTGTGGAGTCCCTAACTGACGTTACGGGCTCCGTGCGCCGCCGGAATCAGTCTGCCAGCCCGGTGCTTACAAGCCGAGTTCTGACTCCGAGGGCCGGATCGACTCAAAATACCGCCGAATCATTTGCCGTTGCCCGAGCGGAATCGGTTCCGTTTCAAGGACCACTTCGGACATCTTGCGGTACTCCTGAAATGTGTCACGGAGTTCGCGTCCTGAGAGTTCCTGCGCTGCTTCCGAGGAACTCAACGTTTCGTATTCCGAATTACCGACCGAACCAATCATGCCGGTAATGTCCCGGCGTTGCCGCGAACCATCGAGATTCGTCTCCTCGCCCGACGCGGGATTCCCCGCAACACCGGTTCCCCAACTGTTCGTCGGCGAGTCTGATCTGCTCGTGTCCTGACCGCCGTTCCCGCCGCTTTGACACTGACCGCCGCCGTTACATTCAGATTTGCAGAGTCCAAGCAACGCAAGTTTGCCTTCAAGCCCTTCACAGATTCCTTTGCGGAGCGATTGCTTACGGCACTCTCCCGCCAGTTGACAGGCACCCTCTTTGCATTGTGTGTTGTTTTCCATGGCTTCCGCCATTTTTAAGGTTGCCTGCATCAGCGTTTGTTGCCCTCGGCGGCTCATCCCTTGCGCTGCTTGACGCATCTGTTCGGAGACCGTTCGGCGTTCCTGTCTCGACATCGAATCCGAGTTAAGTTTTTCCAGTTCATCCGCCGCTTTTGAATAGTGTCCCTCCTTCATTGCTTGTCCGGCAGCACGCGTCGCCTCGGCTGCACTGAATGCTTCGGCAAGTTCCCTCATCGACACATCAATCGATTCGAGTTGGAACGCCGCCATTGCCGCACGGATGGCCGACTCCATTTCGGAGAGCGTTCCCAGCGATTCCTTTCGGTCATTTGCCGACTCATCAAGTTGGGCGAGCAATTCCTTCAATTTGTCGGCAAGTTCCTTGATATCCTGTTCGTCGGGATTGTTTTCTGCCAGTTCCTCGACTTTTTCGATGAGGTCTTCGCGGAGTGTTTCAATGGCAGAGAGCACCTCCGGCAACCGTTCGGCAGCGGCATAGGCTTGGTGTTTATTGAAAAAGGGGGAAGCAACACTGATCGTCAACGCAAGCAGAGCAATACTTATCGACCAGAAAAAATTTGGCGGCAACCGGTACGGCAACACGGCTTTGGGATCAACCTGTTCGGCATGCCGACGGGCATCTTCCCGTTGCAACCGCTCCATAAGGGTTGCCTCTGTTTTTGGCATCAATTTCAATGCCGTCAAGAGACGATCCTTGAATCGGTAATGCCGGTCAACGCGTCTGGCTGATTCATAGGAGTTCAGGGGCCATAGTCCGCCGGTGATTGCCCCGAGCATGACTCCCGCTAGTGCTGGCAGGGCGAACACCAGTAGCGGATGCCAGCCGCCCAAGCCGCTGAATAGATGGCTGCCGAGCATGTGAGCGAGGAGCATTGGCAGTGCGAAGAGTGAACCGCCGAGCAGTCCCCAGGATGTCCCTTCGATGATGCGTTGTGCCCGGTGCCGCCGCTGGACGATGGTAAGCATCCCTCTAATGGACTCGAAAATAGTATCGTGTTTCATGATGTTTCCCTCCGAAATGAACTCTAAAGACAGCACTCTACCGGGCATTGTACTGGATTTTTGTTGTTTTGTCAATAATTTTGGGGCTGGCATAGATAGTTATATATTTTTCCATTACAGATATACATTTTGCTATGCAAATCAAGGACTCTCGTCTCTCCTCGGCTCCGTTAAAAAAGTTGCTCGATTTTTTCGCTGCAGCCGTTACCGCACGCACTGCCGCAGCACTTGTCGGCATCCACCGCAATTCTGGCAATCTTTTTTACCATAAATTGCGTACGATCATTGCCCATTTCACGGATTTAGAATCCCCTTTTTTGCATGGCGAAGTCGAAGGCGATGAGTCTTATTTTGGCGGAGTGCGCAAAGAAAGAAACGTCCCCTTTGTCCCCGTGTAAGGTATATCTTGCTCCGCATCGCACGATTGCACCAAGCATCCAAAAAGCGCCCCGACCAATACACACTCCGATACTCCCAAAACCGCTCAAAATCCTCCTTCATCAAGTACGCCCGAACCACCCGCAAATTGTAACCCAACAACTCCGACAATTTCTCCGCTTGATCGTCCGTCAGGTTTTCAGGATTATTCAAGAAAATATATTTGCTCTTCGTCAGCACCGCCTCGCGACCCTCCGCCTTCAACTTTTTCGCATCTGACTTGCGTGTCTCGTTCACCGCATCCGGCAAATGACCTTTGATATGGAAACGAACAAGAATGTTTAATGCATTCGTACACACTTTGCCAATCACAATCAAGTAAGACTTGGTTCTCTTTTCTTCTTTTTACGGCCGAACTCCTTCCGCCACTTCGTCGGCACTTTGGTAAAACGGGGATTGCGCTGCATTTCCCGCCATGCTTTGATGCGTTCATAACGCTGTTGCTGCTCCCCCATCAAATGTACGCCCAGCGGATCGGAAAAGCCGCTCAACAGAGCGGTCATCGGAGACAAAGACATCGGAGTCGAGGGCATCGGAGACGAGGGCATTGGAGTCATAGCAAGATATCGCGTATTGAGTAATAAATAGTTGCCCGATACTCTACCATAGACCACTTCAGGAACCGTCAGTTTTCTTTCTGACAACTATTCAAACGCGAGACAGGAGGAAAATATACTGCGACACGGCAATAATTTACCTTTTCTCCTTTGTGCAACCCTTATGCGTACTTTGTGGTTATGTCTTTTTTGCCGCAAAGGACGCGAAGAATAAGGAAAAACACCCACTAAATTTTGATAAATTTTGACACACCCGTGGCACTCACTTCTCGTGCGGGGGGAATGGAAAAACCAATGAGAGTGTGATAGACTCAGCCTGCGGTCCCGACGCTGGAACCATTGAAATAACAGACGGAGAAATAACAGGAGATACCCTCTATGATAAAATACGGTTTTCAAACCTACACTTGGCAGATGTCGTACGAAAAGTATGCCGACAAAATCGACCACATCGTGGACATCACAAAGCAGGGCGGAATGCACGGCATCGAGCCGGACACCAGTCTGCTCAAAGGATACTTCGATCAGCCCGAAGCATTCAAAACCATGCTCGAGAGCAAAGGCGTAGAACTTGCCGCCCTGTGCGTTGTATGCGACTGGCTCCACGACGGCGAAACGGTAGCGGAAAAAGAACTCGCCGACAAGGCAATAAACTTCGTGTCCAAGTTTCCCAACCCGATGCTCCTGCTGGTTCAAATGCCGCAGAATAATAGGGAAAATCTTGCCGAACGGCAGAAGAACGCATTGACGTGTGTCAACATGGCGGCAAAACGCGCAGCGGACTCCGGCATCAAAAGCGTGTTTCATCCGAATTCACCGCCGGGTTCGATATTCCGCACCTTTGACGACTACAAACTGATGCTCGACGGACTCGACGCTCGATACGTCGGGTATGCGCCGGACAGCGGACACATCATCAATGGCGGAATGGATGTCTATGAGATATTCCGCGACTATATGCCGCTCATTAAACATGTGCATTTCAAAGATGTCGGTGCAGACGGCGGCTGGCTAGTGATGGGGGAAGGGATTACCGACTTCGCCAAGATTGTCCAAATGCTCCATTCCAGCGGGTTTAACGGTTACATTCTCGTAGAGGATGAATCGCCTGCCGCCGAAGAGGATCCCGATGGGGTCTCCCTAAAAAATGCGGAGTACATTCGCAGTAATTTATTCCCGATAAAGGGGTAACGAAACTGTACAAGGAGACCTCTAAAATCAAATTCTTTGCGAACTTTGCGTCATTTGCGGTTAAAAAAAGGATTTAACCGCAGAGAACGCAAAGGATGTGCAAGGGACGCAACGTCCAATTTCATACCGTTTTCAGTCTAGCAGGGCGGCTTTGATCCTTTCCAGAGCACACAATCATTTCCAGAGCATACAGAGGGTTCCTGACACGATGAGGAGTCCGCCGACGACGACCTGCCACGAAACAGTTTCGCCCAGCACGACAAAAGCCAAAATAATCGTCAGGGCAATGCTCAATTTGTCGATGGGAGCCACCCGCGAAACCGGTCCAAGTTGAATCGCATAAAAATAGAACATCCAGGAGAGCCCCGTCGCGATGCCGGAAAGAACCAGGAATGTCCAATTTTTTGCCGTAAGAGTCTTCACATCCGAAATCGGTACGGTCGCAAAGACGATTCCCCAAACTAAAAAGAGAATCACCACGGTACGGATACCTGTCGCCAGATTCGAATCAATTCCTTCGATTCCGATTTTTGCCAAAATTGCCGTCAGTGCGGCAAACAGAGCGGCCAGTAATGCAAAAATTTTCCACATAGCCCATTCCATCTGATTCTTACATCGAGAGATATCCTGTTCCCCCCATTTTATACCAAAATGGGCAAAAACAGAGTGCCGTCCAAAGATTGCGTTTCAGCGGTGTTTTGATATATTGTGTCAGAGGCGGTGAAGACACCAGTATAGAACATCATGAGTACATCAAATGAAAAAACGGCATCAACCGCTACGGACAATAGCGACACCCTCAAAGGTGCCCACAACCGCCCGCTTCTCGCGATGGGTGCATTTGCCATAGGGTTTGGCCCAGTTCTCGTCGGATTGGTATTCGGCTGGTGGCTCGCTGAAATAATGAAATTCTTTCTGGGAACCGGGCTTTTTCAGTTCTTGGTTGTTACCATCTTTTTAACTCTGTTCACCTGCTGGATTTACAAAAAAGGCTTCGATGCGGGAAAGAAATGGGGGTGATGCTCTGTTGCGGCACGGCAATATACTGAAAACGGTATGAAATTGGACTTTGCGCCCCTTGTGCATCCTTTGCGTCCTTTGCGGTTAGATATTTTTTAACCGCAAAGGATGCAAGGACATACGCCAAGGACGCAAAGAATAAGGAAAAACTCCCACTAAATTTGAACACAGCCGGTAATTCTCGGAACACTGGACAAAGCATCGAACATATTTTAGAATCGCCGATGTTCCGATTCAAACGTCATTTCCATGCCGCTGACTGCCGTTCAGCAAACACGATTACGGGATGACCTGCGGGGACTCATCAAAGGGGATGTCCGTTGCGAGGAAGTTACACAGCAACTTTACGCCACCGATGCCGGCATTTTGCAGTTGCGCCCCGTCTGCATCGTGTTTCCACGCAACGTGGAGGATGTCGTTGCCGTGCTACGTTATGCCACCGAAGAGGGGATTCCCCTGCATCCCCGCGGCGCAGGCACAAGTTTAACCGGCGAATCGCTCGGCGAAGGAATCTCCCTCGTCTTTTCCCGATATATGCGCCGTATTTTGCATTTGGGCGATGATACCGTTACCGTCCAGCCCGGCTTGCTGCGCCGCCGCCTCAACGGGATCATCGGACAATCGCAACGCCGGCTCTTCGGCCCCCTGGCGGGCAATGTCTCCTCGGCATCGATCGGCAGTATTCTTGCACGAAATGGAGCAGGGATAGACTATCTCCGCTACGGATTGCCCAGCGACCATCTTGTGTCGATGACCGTCGTCCTGGCCAACGGCGATGTTCTGAAACTAGACCGCAATGCGCTCATTAAGCCGTTACAGGGGGATGGAAGCGTTGCCCTCGCCCAAGAAATTGCCTACGGCAAAGAGTATGTCTATGCTGGAAAAGTTGCCCGTATCTTGAATAGCCGAACCGGAGAACAACTCGTCGAATCGGCAAACCAACTTCCCGTCAATCGTGCGGGTTATGCAGAACATGCGGTATTACAGGGGAAATCGGGGCAATATGTCGATATGGTTCCCCTCTTTGCGGGCAGCGAAGGCACACTAGGCATCACCGTCGAAGCCTCGCTCGAAACGGTCTCACTGCCGCAGCGCAAGTGCGGCGTTGCCTTTTTTTTCAAGAGTATTTTCAATGCCCTCGAAGCAGTTGCTGCTCTGTTGCCGTTACATCCCGTGCTTTGTGAACTGGTTGACCGCCGCCGGCTTGCAATGATACGCGACTGGGATACACGATACCGTCCGCTCATTCCCGCCGATGCCGAAGCCGCCCTGCTCGTCGAACTTGATGCGGGAACGCTCGACAAGCCGAAGAGTGCCGAGGAGTGCCGGAATAATTTGTTTCACATGATTGACCTGATTCAAACAAAAAAACAACTCTGTTTTCAGGCACTCCGGGTCAGTACAGAACAGGATTTTCAACTGTTCGATCAAGTCATTCGCCGGTCAGAATTGGTTTTGGGAAGAATGCATCAGTCCATTCAGGCGATTCCGCTTTTTGACGACCTTGCCGTACCTCTCGGCACACTGAACGACACGGTCAGCGAATTACTCGCTCTCTTACAACGGCACAAAGTAACCGTTTCCCTGTCGGGACATGTCGGACAGGGGCATCTTCGGATTCATCCCTTACTTGACCTTGCACAACCGGACATGGTCTCCACGCTCCGGCGGCTTGCCGAAGACGTTTACGCCGCAGTCTTGCACCATGGCGGAACCCTCAGTTCGGAATGGGGAACCGGTCTGCTTAAATCGCAGTTCGTACCCTTGCAGTTTCCGCATCTGATCCCGCTCTACAAAAAAATCAAGGAAACGTTTGATCCGCACTCCCTGCTGAATCCCGGTAAAGTCATTCCCAAAGAGCAACCTTGGACGGACTATCTGCGGCATGGTTTGCAAAAACGCGGTCAACCGCCGCCTAATCCGGTCTGGGAAAGTCATCATCAACTTGCAATACTGCAAAAAAACATGTCGCCGGATCAGCTCGAAATTCAGTTGAAATGGGAACCCGCCCATGTTTTTGAATCGGCATACCAATGCAATGGGTGCGGCGAATGCTTGCGGTTTGACCGGCAGAGCCGGGTTTGCCCCCTCTTTCGCGGAACAGCACTGATAGAGCATGCGCCGCGTGCCAAAGCCGACTTGGTTAGGGGTATCTTGGAAAACGACATCGAACTGGGAACACTCACCACGGAAAGGGCAAAAGAGATTGCCGACACATGTTTTCACTGCCGAATGTGCGATATCGACTGTCCGGCAAAAATTGATGTCAGCCTTCTCGCCTTCCGAAGTAAGGCGGCTTACGCGGCGGCATATGGACTGCCCCTGAATGATTTGACGGCTTCCCGGCTGGATAACATCCTCGATTGGCTGATGCCCGGAAGTTTTCTGTTCAATGCGGTGATGCGTAACCAGGTAGTACGCTGGCTCCTCGAAAAGACACTGCACATTCCGCAACGCCGTCTCATACCGGCACTCTCGTACCGTTCTTATTTGAGCCGTATCCGTTGGTCGCCTCTCCGGCACCGCTTGCTGCCGGAACAAACGGACAAAACGAGAACCGCCCTCTTTGTGGATACGTTCGTAAATTACTTTGACCCGCAACTCGCCGACTTGGCTGTGCAGATACTGGAACACAACGGATTCTCCGTTCATGTTCCGCCTCGCCAATATCCTTCGGGGCGAGCGGCGTTTGCGGTCGGGCACCTTCACCGGGCTGAACGGTTGGCTCGGCACAATACCGCTCAAATGACAGAGTTAATCCAACAGGGCTATAAAATTATTACCCTCGAACCTCATTCGGCATCCTGTTTGACAAAGGACTATCGGCACTTGATTGGAAACGATGAATCAGAATTGCTTGCGGAAAATGTCGTTGATTTCTGCTCATTGTTATTGCAACACCATCGGGCGGGAAAACTTTTACGGGACTTTCAACCAATGCTCTACCGCGTGGGATACCATGCTCCCTGCAACGGCTTGGCCATTTCGGTCTCACTGGCAACGGATGCAATGCCTGCCGAAAGATTACTCCGTTTGATTCCCGGTTTGGGCGTGCAACGGGTGGAACGCGGCTGTTGCGGAATGGCGGGACTCTGGGGGTTTCAGCAGAAGAATTACCGTCATTCATTGCAGATCGGTATTCCTCTTTTCCGTGCGTTGCGTCCGCCGGATATTGATTTCGGCGTTTCCGACTGCATGTCCTGTTGTTTGCAGATGACGCATGGTTCGAAAAAACCTGCCTTCCATCCGATCCGTTTACTTGCCCTCGCTTATGGCTTCCTGACACCCGCTGCGTTGAGATAACGTTAAAACACTGTCTTGCCGCCATTGCGCTGCGTTCCATTCCGGCTTTTGCGCCCCTTGCGCATCCTTTGCGACCTTTGCGGTTAGTTCTTTTTTTTAACCGCAAGGTACGCAAAGGATAGTTTCATGCTGCTTACGGTACAACACTTTCCCTTCACTCCCCCAGTAATGGGATCGTATAAACCATTGGTTCTCCCAACACGCCGCTGCCGTCATTGACGGGAGAGACTCGGAGCATCACTTCCGTAACGCCGGAAGCGAGCAAGGCCTGACCACGCGGAATCGTATAGACATGTTCCACGCGTCCAAAACCCTGCCGCCGAATATGAGACTGCTCCAACCGGCGGCTCGGAATCGTCAGTCGGCAATTATACGTGTACTCATTTTCCGTATTGTTAATGAATGCCTGTACGATTTCAATGCTCCCGTCTTCCGTCAGACGGGTTACGAATTCCATATAGACATCAGGATTTCCGATGTTCATCTCGTCATAGACGGCAAATGCCGGAGCATTGATCCCCGTCATGCGCACATCATAGTGAAACCACTGCCTTCCCGTATCCGCACGCGGTTCCAACCGCAAATCAAAAGAGCCTAACCCGTCAGCACCCGGCTCCAAGTTCACCGTTTGCGTCGGCGGCGTAATCGTCCAATCTCCCGCCCGAGGCGGCTGCGGTGTGATGTGAACCGAAATGGGGGACGCAGAAGCATTACGGTAAAAGAGGGGAATCGTATGCGTTTGATTCGGCACCGCAGGAATCTCGTTGAGCAGTGTCCGCATACTCAAACGGAAGAGAGCAACGTCGAGGTTCACGCCCGTAATAAAAATAGGCGTTTGCGTTATCGGGAATGTTTGAGCATTACCGAGTTGTTCAGGCAGGACATGCTTCCCCCAAACATCGATCATTTCCGGTTCATTCCCCAAGTAGAGCGTCTCCAGCACGGGATGGCTGGCGGCGGCCAAATCATTCCAAACCACCATCACGCACCGTCCGGCACCAAGATCGAAACAATAATTGCGGCTCCGGTTCGGCAAGGTAATACTGCCCAGAAACCGGCTGCCGGAGAGAAGCGCGGCGGTCGTCCGCCAAGGAAGATAAAGTTTATCCGGCGTGCCGTCTGGACGCAAAACGCCGGTTTGTGCATTCTTCGGGGCAGTTAGAAAAATGCTGTCCGCCCCCGCCGCCTTCATGAGTACCAGACATTGCACGAAATCGGTGATACGGGTTTCCAAAGAATAATCATCGGCTGGTAGCGGAGAAACCGAGACCGTCCGCCGGAAGGGGAACGCCGACATTCCCCTCAGTGCTGAAGCCGCATAGTCCGGCGTTACCGAAGCATTGACCGGAAAATTGAGAAAAAAATTGGAGAGCGGAAACTCCTCATTCGGGACATCCTGATACCAATTCCACGTCATGCCGATTCCAAAGCCGAATTGATTCTGATCGAAGGCTCTGTGGTAGTTCCGAAAACGCACCATACCGGCAGGGGAGATCGCTCCGGTGTTCTCGAAGAACATATCCATCAAACTGGTATCAGTATCCGCCGTCCATTGCCAATCTTTGATTAAAAGAGACAAAGTCCGAAGCGATGGTTGCAAACTGTCCCCCCAAGGCTGTGGATTGTTCCCCAATATGGTGGCCGCATTGACAAGGCTGGGAGGAATCCTGTCCAAAATATCCTGCGGCACCGGTTGTAAGAGTCCGATTAATCGAACCTGCCGTTCGGACAAAAGATTGCACAGGCGGAGCAGTGTTTCCCGGTGCTGCGGCGTTGTATCCGCAGAAATCCAGACGGGCAGTTTTAAGTGCGAAAGCCCTGACTGGGCAAGCGTGGGTAACGACTGCATGATTTCGTCGAGCGGCCAACCGTCGAGTGTCCAGCCGAAATCGCCGCCCGGAATAAAGGAACCCTGCGGCATCACGGCAAAGGAGAGCGGTTCGATCTGTTTTAACGGATCATCAAACGTTTGGTCGGCGGGCAATCGGAGTGTTTGAATGTACGACTCCGGTGTGGCCACACGGACACGGTAAAAGCCCGGAGAGAGAATCGGCAAGTCTTGCCACGTTGCCGTACCATGAATGATCTGTTGAGCACTCTGCGGCGTGATCACGAACTGGGCGGCGGGATGATTACCGATATACAAAGCGGCTTCCCGTTGACCAATCACACGCCCAAAGGGGTCTTCAAGAACAAAGAGAACAGAATGTTGATGGGGATCAAGCCCGCGGAACTGGCACCGGACATCCAGTCCGCGATGGGTGAAAAACAGATGCTGCGGGTTGGCCATTTCGAGCGAAATGTTGGGGCTTTCCCGAATTTCAATGTTGGTGAAATGGACATGACTCCCGAAATCCTGCCGGCCGGGCGGCATCACATAAAGTCCGACGGCGACGTGCCTGACTTGGGGCATATCTGCCGTAAGGGGACCGACGGTCAGTTGTTGCCAACCGTTCGTATTGCCGATTTTCCTCGAATCAGCGGTATGAATGGGCTGGACGGCATCATTGCCGTAAAAGAGGAGGCGGATAAAAATTTCATTGAATACGGTATCACTGGTTTCAACGTGTGCTGAAACGGTGTAACTCATTCCTGGCCGGACGGGAATTTTCGGCGAAAAGACTGCGGCACCTCCGCCATCCATTTCCATACGGAGAACATTATTACCGAAGGGGTTAGGATTTTCGGCAATCCTGATATTGCGTCGGTTGGGGAAGGGGATACCGTTGTGAATACCTGTTTTTTGTATCCAGTGGTCGGGAAAGCCGTCTCCGTCTTCGGCATCGCTGAGAGCGTCGAAGAGGCATCGGTAGAGCAGTCCTCCGGCGGGACTTTGCCGCAGCATTTGTCCCGGCAAGAGTTGTGCGTTTGACGCACCGCTTAAGAAAAGGCAAAAGATGAATGCAAGAAGTGCCCCGATAACTTTCAGCATAGCGTTCAGTGTAGCAAAAATAAACAGAGCCGCAATGATGACTGCCGGCGGAATGGCTATATCCAATTTTTTGCAGATACAGCCCCGGCGGAAAGATTTTACATAAAACACACAGAGCCCGTGGCGTAAGCCAGGGACACGTTACGGTAAATCCCTGGCTTACGCCACGGACTCTGTGAACGCGACTCTGTGAACGTCCCTAACTGACGTTACGGGCTCTGTGCACGTTTCTTTCTTTGCGCCCTTTGCGGTAAAAAAAGATTTAACCGCAAAGTACGCAAGGAACGCGCAGGATTTTATACTACAACCTATAAAAAATTGAAAATTGAACTTGGAAAACTGAAAAACACAATAGGGTTTTAGAGCAAGTTTTTCGGCATTCGTCGTTCTCACTCTATTTAACGTTCCGAAGGACAAGCCTTCGGCAGGAATGCTTATTCGGTGGTTGACGTAACCGACACCGTCGGGCAGTTGAAAGGGGGCCGTAACCTTCACCGTT
>JGI24701J34945_10000368_pt1 | contig 24460 bp, 18 predicted proteins | sample TergutTh196P3_FD_34945 | JGI IMG/M metagenome (IMG submission 34945)
AAACCACAAAACCGCATCCCGTAGGGATGCAACCAATCAATTGGCATTCGTAGGGAACGCATGTATGCGTTCCGCCTCAATGTAGAATTTAATTAATTGTTAACATACTATGCACATACCGAAGGTATGTGAAGCTATGTAGAAAATGATGTAAAATCACGAAACCGCATCCCGTAGGGATGCAACCAAGCTATTGGCATTCGTAGGGAACGCATGTATGCGTTCCGCCTCAATGTAGAATTTAATTAATTGTAAACATACCTTACATAAGCCGAAGGTATGTGAAGCTAGGTAGAAAATGATGTAAAACCACAAAACCGCGTCCCGTAGGGATGCAACCAATCAATTGGCACATTTTGTAGCATCCCTACAAGATGCAACATGGTGCATATATTCCTTTCTACAGAGCTAACATCTCTACGCAAAAGACTTTTCGGAGTGGACTCCACAGGGACGACATTTTATTAACCCTGCACTTCAGTGCAGGGTAAGGCTCACACACACCCAAGTCCCGCAGGGACGACACTTGTAAATCTTATGTGTCGTCCCTGCGGGACTTTATCTACGATAGACATCACATCCCTCCATTGAAATGGCGGGTTAATAAAAGATCGTCTCGACTTTCAGGTCGAGGTGACTTCTTTAAATACGACCCCAAACAACCTTACCTCGAAGGTGTGTGGCTCTTTAATGTCCCACCCCTTCAGGGTGAGATTTATATTTGTTATCATTTCTATTAAAAGCCACATCACCTTCAGGATGTGTAAGGTATATCAATAATTTATTTAGAGTCGACTTTCCAGAAATCAGCGTAATCCATTCTCCATTCTCCATTCTCCATTCTCCATTATCCATTATCCATTATCCATTCTCCATTATCCATTCCCCATTCTCCATTATCCATTATCCATTATCCATTCTCCATTATCCACTATCTATTCATCTCATTTACCACCTGCTCAGTGATATCAAAACTTTCCTGTCCCCATAAAACTGCATCTCGATCCAAGATAAAAGAATAACTCTCTTCCACAGCTATCCTTTCTATTATCTGTCTTAGTTTAGCGGCGATAGGTGCAACTAATTCGTTATTTCTCGCTACTGCGAGCCCAGATTCGCCAAAGACCCTTTCTATAAACTGTTGCCTTTCTCGCATTCTGGTCATTATTCGTTCTTCATGTTCTCTTCTCGCTGTTTCTGTGAGTGTCAGCCTACGAGTTTCGTATTCCCTTTCCAGCCTCAATATTTCAGCTTCCATTTCATCAATCTGACTAGTCCAATTCTGCCTATCGATCTCAAAAATCCTATGTGCCTCACGAGCCTCATTTGAAGATGCAAATATCCTATCTGTGTCGAGATATGCTATCTTCAAGTTTTGTGCAAGCATTCCTGCGGTGAATATCACCATAATTGTTGCTAATACCAATAATTTTTTCATTGTTCCTCCAATGATTTTTTTTATTTCTTTTACATAAAAAAATTTTATGCTTATTATATAACTCAACTACTATGAAAATGTTTAAAAATATTTTTCGCTATATATTGAAACATTTCTAAAACTCTATTGTTTATTCTTATTGTTAAAACTAATAAACTAATTTTTAGGAGTATGTATGATTAACAAAAAAAGATTGAATTTTTTTTCTCTTTTTCTATTTTTAGTCGTTTGGGGTTCATTTTTTGCCCAAGAAAATTTTTCCCATTCTTTAGATGGTAGCATTGTTCTTGTAGAAATGCAGGGTGAACAAATCACCTTGTTAGACTTACTTAACAAAATTGACACCTTACCATCATTACAAATTCCACGATTTAGAACTGTAGAAGGTCAAAAACAGATTTTGGATATGATGATTACCGAACATGTTTTTTATTTAAAAGCATTGGAACTGGGTATCGATCAGCTTGATGAAGTTCAAGAAGCCATTTACTTTTCTTCTCTTCCGGTTGCTAGAGCAATCTACTTAGAAAATGTTGTGAATCGTGAATTCAATTTTGACCCTCGCTCAGTTGAAGCATATTATCGAGAGCACATCAGTAGCTATACCACACCTCCCAGAATAACTATACAGCACTTACAGACCACAGAAGAAGGTCTTCATGTCATTACTGAAGCTATTGCTCGCGGAGATGATTTTTTGGATATCATCCACGACCATACCACAAATATTTCTTCTGCTAGAGATAGAGGGTTTATCAGAAATATTCGCTTGAATGGCATTATACCCGGTATTGGACAAGACCCAGAACTTGAAAGACACATTTCTGAAGCTACTGTTGACCTAAACCATATTTATGGTCCTTTTCATACTGAAACAGGTATCCATTTTTTCAGAAAATTTGAATATGAACCTGCTATCGTTAGACCTTTTGATGAAATTAGTGAAGAATTAGAAAACTTCCTCCGCATGCATACAGAACAAGAAATCATAAGTTCGCATATTGAAGGATTGTATAGAAGATACAATGTCGTAATTGCATTTAATTTACTCGATACGATGAACCCTTTCCAGATTCCACCAGAAGCTAGTGGGAACATCTTTGTTCAGAGCAGTAGACCTGAAATCAGAGTCACTTTAGGTGAGATTGGTAACATTATCAGAAACTCCGTTCCTCGTGACACGCAACTTGATATTACCAATAGAGTTATTCAAGAAAGAGGTATTAGAGCAGAGATAGACAAAAGAGTGCTGGATGCTGCTGCAGCAGATGCAAATATCATCGAAAATAATAGAGATAGATACGAAATGTCTGAAGTCAGATTAAGAGTTATTTTAGGTTATTTCAATCAAAAAGAAATCAATGAACATGTCGATGTTTCCAGAGAAGAATTACTCGATTTTTATGAAAATAACACTGAAAGATACACTATCCCTGCCCACAGAGTAATCAGGCAATTTGTAGCTTCTGATGAAAGAGCTGCCAATAGACACCATAGAGAAATCAGAAATATGCTCAGATCAAGAAGAGACCAAACCGACAAAATCATCGAATATATCACCAATGAATCTTTGCAAGGTCAAAATGGTGGATTATTAGAGCATGTTTATAGAAATAATATCGTTCCCACTTTAGGAGTTGATCATTTCTATAACAATAAAATCTTTGAAGCCAGAATTGGGGTTTTGAGTGATGTCTTTAGAAATGTAAATGGTGAATTTGTTTTCTTCTATGTTGTTGAAGAAATTCCACCTCGAGTCAGACCTTTGTCGGATGTCGAAAATAGCCTCATCAGCATTATTTACAGAAGAAAAGTTGCTGAATTATTTGAACAAGTTCAACAAGATTTAATGCTTCATTACAATGTTGTAACTCATTTTGATAGAATCCAAACTGCTATCACACCTGAAGAGTTGTTCTATTTTGCTGAACTCTCTCAAAGAATGGGACAATTAAACGAAACTATTGCCTTTTTTGACGCTGTAATTAACGATTATCCAGACTCAGAATACTCTTACAGAGCTTTGTTTATGAAAGGCTTTGTTTCTATGGATAATCAGAATAACACCTCTATGGCTATAGAAGCTTTTAGAAGTTTACTCGAAAAATACCCTGATGGGGAACTTCACGAATCTGCTGAAGAAATGCTGAAAGCTCTCGAAAATAATGTTCCGCTAGAAAGTTTAATTGGATATTGATCTCTTTTTTTTAGGGGGGGGAGAAATCCCCCCCCTTTTTTCATTGTAGTGGTGTATTGCTTACACCCATAGGATTAACACCCGTGTTCAATAATGCGAACAACCACAAAGGTTGCCCCTACGGTTTTCATGTATGGTGGTGACAGGAAAATCGTCACCCCTCCCGTCGTTGCGAGGTTCCTTTGGTTCGTCCTTGCGAGGCCCCTTCTTGCTATACTCACGAAGCAATCTCCGTGTCACTCCCCCCCTGTCACCTTGAACGCAGTGAAAGGTCTTTAAATTCTTAATTCCCCAGCAATCTCCGTGACACTATCCCTCCCCGTCCTTGCGAGGTCCCTCCCATGAATCTCCCCCCGAAGCAATCTCCGTGTCACTCCCACCCTGTCACCTTGAACGCAGTGAAAGGTCTTTAAATTCTTAATTCCCCAGCAATCTCCGTGACACTATCCCTGTCCCGTTCTTGCGAGGTCACTCTCTATTATCCCCCCACATTTATGGGGCAGTTCAAGAGACTTTGAGCTTACGAAAAGACTCGCAGAACTACTATCTTCTGTCTGCATTTATAATTTGTAATTTGTAATTTGTAATTTGTGTCTACCTCAACAAAACCATCCTTTTCACATCTGTAAAATCACCGCTAACCATCCGATAAAAATATATTCCACTACCCACACTACGCCCATTATCATCGGTACCATTCCATTCTACGCTATGAAAACCTACGCCAAAATGCTCATTCGCCAATGTTTTCATTCTTTGACCACGAACATTAAAAATGTCTATCGAGACAATAGAATCTACCGCTAATTCAAAAGCTATTGTTGTAGCAGGATTAAATGGATTAGGAAAATTATTTACCAGAATAGTCTGATATGAGACCTCTGTAGAATCGTCATCAGAAACTACATTGGTAGCTTCAAAAATATTTGATGTTATTGACTCGCCATCTGAATATACCGCTGTAACACAATACACTAATAATCCTATTTCTTGAATATTAGCTTCTGAAAAATACATCTCATCAATATCAACGATTTCTGCGATGGCAAAATTATTCCTATATATTCTATATCCTAAAAATATTGTGTGTTCATAATCAGGAGCTTCCCATGTCAATGTCACTGAGCCACCTCGTGGTTCATCGCTGCCACCCTTTGTTTCCCACATCCCGTCATTGTGAGATCCCTTCTTGCCATCTCCCTGCCCCTGCGCGGTAACAGTGGACGGTGGCATATACTCACCACGCAAATTCTTCGGTTCACCCAACACTGGCACATTTGGCTCTGGTTCGATATACATTTGTACATAATTCGAATGTTTCGACTCTGCATGAGTATAAACTGCTGTCACATAATATGTTAGATAACCAGACTCATTGATATTTCTATCTGTAAAAAATATTTCGTTCATATTAGACAATTCAGCTATATTTTTCCCATTTCTATATACCCTATATAAGAGAAATTCCGTATTTTCATAGTTAGGAGCTTCCCACAAGATAAACTTTGTAAATTTATCTTGCTGGTCATAACCTTGTAGATTTCTTGGTGGTCCCAAAACTGGAGTTGGAACATTTTTATCCGTATAGATATCTACAAAATTTGAAGGCAATGACTCTCCGTCTATATAAATTGCTCTCACAAAATAATAATACATCGTAGCTGGTGCGATATTAAAATCACTTAAATTGGTTATCTCTGGACTTAATGGCTCTGCATGAATTGCCTCATTATCTCGATAAACCATATATCCCAATAAAGTCGTGTTTGAATAGAGAGGAACTTGCCAAGAAAGGTCTATGGAATATGGAGCTATTTCGTCATTATAATCTCCAACTAATTGACGAGGTGCAAGAAGATGAGGTAAATGATAATCCAAATTTATGGTCTGTGACTGGTGTATTACTCTATTTCCAGAAAATGTTTGAATCAAGGTTATTAATTTCAACCTATGTAATTCCCATGAAGGATCTAATATTATTTCTTGAGTAAATATTCCACTTTCTCCTAAATTCGTCAAACCAAAATTCTGCTCATTGTATCGGACTACCTTAGAAAAAAAATCTCCATAAAGTTCGCCTTCAAAATCATAACTAACTATAAACAATATCCTATTATTCGTAGTCGTTATGTTTTCAAGCATATTTACATTTGCATAAGCACTGATTGTATTATCTGTGATTTCATAACCAATATCTAACTCAATCGGGCTAGGAACAACTACTATATTGTTGTATTGGGCTGAGTATTGACCAGCTGTTTGTGCACTTCCACCTGATACAAAATTTACTCCACCCCAGACTGCCATCGGAGTTCCAGATATTGAATACAAAGATCCTCGTGCTGATGCTCCCGGACTTATTTGATCGTCCATTTGCCATATCAAAGGGATAAAATAAGGGTAATCCTCTTTGTTATCCGCTAAGGTTTTTAACGCAGACCGCGCTATTGGACAGGTTCCTCAAGATGTGACAGTGAATAACTCGCCTACCACATATCTCTGGGTTTCTGATGTTAATAAACTCGCTTTCAATAAGAAAAAGCTCATTATTAACAAGAAAAATATTGATGTTTTTTTCATACTTAATCTCCTTTTTATTCTGCTCTCCCTCCCCGTCGTTGCGAGGTCTCTTCTTGCTATCCCCCCTCACCGTCGTTGCGAGGTCACTGCTTGCTATCCTCACGAAGCAATCTCCGTGTCACTTCCCCGAATCTCCCCCCCTCCCGTCGTTGCGAGGTTCCTGCTTGCTATCCTCACGAAGCAATCTCCGTGTCACTTCCCCGATTCTTCCCCCCTCCCCGTCGTTGCGAGGTCACTTATATCGTCGTTGCGAGGTCACTTCCTGCTATCCTCACGAAGCAATCTCCGTGTCACTTCCCCGAATCTCCCCCCCTCCCGTCGTTGCGAGGTCACTGCTTGCTATTCTCACGAAGCAATCTCCGTGTCACTCCCCCCTGTCACCTTGAACGCAGTGAAAGGTCTTAAAATTCTTAATTCTTAATTCTTAATTCTTAATTCTTAATTCTTAATTCTTAATTCTCCAACAATCTCCGTGTCACTTCCCCTCCCTTTACCCATCCATATTTACCATTTTTTTTCCCTTTTCATTTTTGTCAATTGATATTTTAAAATCCCCTTCAGAATATTTGTTGACAAAAACACTTAAACTTTTTTATTGGCTAAAAATGCATAAATCATTGGAGGAACAATGAAGAAATTTATTATATTTTTATCATTCATGGTGGTTTTCACTATTAGTTTGACTGCTCAAACTCTGAGAATTGCTTATATTGACAGCTATAAAATAATCTCAGAATCAAACGATACTCGTGAAGCACAAAGAATTTTTCAAGTCGATAGAGACAATTGGGTTAGTCAAATTGACGATATGGAAGCCGAAATTGTCAGACTGGAAAGAGAGCTGGAAACTAGAAGACTGACCTTAACTGAATCAGGTAGAAGAGAAGCTGAAGAAAGAATAACTACAAGAATGAGAGAAAGACAACAATTTATTGAACGCGTTTTCGGTGAAACTGGCTTAGCTGCCACAAGAAACAACGAATTGATGGCTCCAATCATGGAAAAACTTAGACTCGCTATCGATAAAATAGCCGTTGAAGAAAATTATTCCATTATCTTTGATGCCTCTTCTGGTGTCGTCTGGGCACAAGAAAGACTCGACATTACTGACCAAGTTATTAATGAGATGAATAGGTAGACATGAAAGTTTTTAACAACGATATTAATCTATCTATCATCTTGAAAATTATTGAAAAACATTGTTTATCTACCGTTGACGATAATTTACCGCTCACCTTCAACAATGTCTCCGAGCTTGCTGAAGCAAATCATGAATCCATCTGTTTTTATGAAAATAAAAAATATCTGAATGATTTTCAAAACTCTCAAGCTGGCTTGATTTTTATTCCCATAAATGACCCCTGTATCCTCCCTGTAGCTAACATGAGTTTAAACACTGATACACAATTAGTTACACATGAAAAAAATATTGACACTCTTCAAAAAAATAAAAATCAACTCCTTATTAAAGTTGACAAACCTTATCTTGCCTTTATGACTCTTGTCGCATGGTGGCTAAATGAAGATGAGAAAAATAGCATAAAAACGATTTCTGACCAAACTGCTATTCACTATTCTGCTAATATAGGTAAAAATGTTCATATCTCTCCTTTTGCTGTCATTGAAGAAAATGTCTCGATTGGAGATAATTCCTATATTGGTGCTTCTACCGTTATTATGAAAGGTTCTACCATTGGTTCAAATTGTAAAATTTATCCCTCCGTAACCATTTATAATGACTGCAAAGTTGGAAATCATGTCATCATACATGCCGGAGCTGTGATAGGCGCTGATGGTTTTGGATTTATTGAAATTAACGGTTCTCAATTCAAAATACCTCAAGTTGGCAATGTCGTCATTGAAAATGATGTGGAAATAGGTGCAAATACTACCATTGACCGCTCAACTATTGGCACCACTAAAATAAAATCAAATACTAAAATTGATAACCTCGTCCAAATTGGACACAATTGTAATATTGATGAAAGCTCTATTCTTTGCTCACAAGTCGGTCTAGCTGGAAATACTTCTATTGGAAAAAATGTTTATCTCGCTGGACAAGTTGGAGTAGCCGGACATCTCACTATCCATGATCGAACTATGGTTGGTGCCCAATCTGGTGTCCCAGGTGATTTACAAACAGGGAAATATTTTGGCTACCCTGCTTTACCGGCTTTTGAACAAAAGAAAATTATGATGTCCTTGAGAGATTTACCAAATGTTGTCAGATTTGTGAAAAAATTGATGAAAAAAGAGGAAAATTCAGAATGAAAGAATATAAAAATACTATTGCAGGTATTACTTCTTATACTGGTGTTGGACTGCATACTGGTGAGATTTCCACTATTACCTTCAAACCTGCTGAAAAAGATGAAGGTATAGTTTTTATTAGAACTGATTTAACTGACTGCCCTAGATTTCCAGCTACTATTGATTTTGTGATTGATATTTCACGAGGAACTACCGTCGGTATCAAAGATATCGCTTCCGTTTCTACTATTGAACATGTTTTAGCTGCTATCAAATCTTTAAATATCGACAATATCATCATTGAAGTCGACGGACCAGAAGTCCCTGTTGCTGACGGGAGTGCCTATCCTTTCTTTAAATTATTGAAAGAAGTTGGAGTAGAAGAACAAAATTCAGTCCGCGAATATTTTGAATTTGATGAAGCTATCTCTTTTTCTGCTCCTGAAGACAATGTTGATGTCGTTATTGTCCCCTCAAATGAACTGAAAATAACTTTTATGATTGAATTTCAACACAAACATCTGGGTACTCAATATACTTGGTTACCTAGTCTTGATGTTTTTGAAAAAGAATTTTCTCATGCTAGAACCTTTTGTTTTTTACACGAAATACTCGCTCTTAAAGAAGCAGGATTAATTAAAGGTGGTTCTTTTGACAATGCCCTCGTCCTCGCAGATGCTGATAAAGATAAAATTGAAATTGAAAAATTGAGAGAATTATTCAATTTCAAAGAGGAAATTAAAGTTAGTAAAGAAGGTCTCTTAAATGACACTGAACTTCGCTATCACAACGAATTTGTCAGACATAAAGTGATTGATTTACTTGGTGATATTGCCTTATTAGGTGTCCCCATAAAAGGACATATACTTGCTGCCCGCTCCGGACATAAAACAAATGTTGAATTAGTTAAAAAACTTAAACAATTAAAGAAAAAACAAGATATGCAAAAAACTTATCTCGGTAGAAAAGCCACCGATGTCGTCTTTGATATCAACGCTATTCAAAAGATTTTACCACATAGATATCCTTTCCTTTTAGTTGACAAAATCGTTGATTTTAAACCCGGAGAAAGCATTACTGGTATTAAAAATGTCACTATTAATGAACCTTTCTTTCAAGGGCATTTTCCAAACCACCCTATTATGCCCGGTGTTTTGATTATCGAAGCTATGGCTCAAACAGGCGGAGTTATGCTACTAAACACTATCGAAAAACCTGAAGAACATGTCGTTTATTTTGCCTCTATTGACAATGTCAAATTTAGAAAACCTGTTTTACCCGGTGATATTTTAAGATTTGAATTAACTTGCACTTCCATGAAAACTTTCTTGACTAAAATGCACGGAGAAGCTTATGTTGGTAATGACAAAGTATGCGAAGGTGATTTTATGGCGAAAGTGGTGAAAAAATAATTTTTTATGGAGTTTATATGAAAAATATTCATCCTACCGCCATTGTTCACCCTGATGCTCTTTTGGCTGATGGTGTTGTTATTGGTCCTTATGCTATAATTGGTAAAAATGTCAACATCGGCGAAAACACTGAGGTTATGGCTCATGCGATAGTTGAGGGTTTCACTACTATCGGCAAAAACAACAAGATTTACCCCTCTGCTTCCATAGGTTTACCTTGCCAAGATTTAAAATATAAGGGAGAGCCTACCAAATTAATTATTGGTGATAATAATCATTTAAGAGAATTCTGCACCCTCCACCCATCCGCAACTACTGATGAAGATACTCTCGTTGGAAATAACAATCTTATTATGGCTTATGCTCATATTGCACACAATTGTCAGATTGGAAACAATGTCATTCTCTCCAATGCTGTTCAGCTCGCTGGACATGTTCATGTTCACGATTTCGCTATCATTGGAGGAGTAACTGCTGTTCATCAATTTGTCAGAGTAGGCACACACGCTTTTGTAGGTGGAGCTTCGGGTTTACGAAAGGACATTCCTCCTTTCACCAGAGGACAAGGTATGGATAGATACAGAATAGCAGGAATAAACTCGGTTGGTCTATTGAGAAAAGGATTTTCGCAAGAAACTATCGAGGCTTTGGTCTCAATTTTCAAAGTTTTTTATCTTTCCAAAATGAATATCACACAAGCTATTAATTTCGCAGATTCTATGACCGATTTGATTGATGAACAAAAAATATTTATTGATTTTTGCAAACAATCGACTAGAGGCATAAACAGAAATAAAGCTGATTAATTCAGAAGGCTTAGAACTGTCAATCGTCTAGATTAACATTCTATAATGATATTTTAGTGCCATATACTCGACAAATGTGTGTTACTTTATATATAACATATCATAACCAACCTTTTCCACATCCAAGGGATTGAGTTTTATGCGGTACAACTATTTAAACCCACAAATTCAGCAGAGGTTATTAAATAGTCATCGTTTTTTATTTAGAGTCACATCAACTGAGGGCTTTAACTTATCTACAAAAGTTTCTACTTGACTGGTTCATCCCTTGGCATCTTTGATGCGTCATTTAAAATTATGATAGATTTAATTTGGGCTTTATCTACTGTATCTGTCTACATATTAATACGTTACAATAAAAAAATGATTATCCCAACAATCTCCCCCCTTGGTAATTGTTAACATTAATATCATCCACCCAAACCCCTAATTACAAAAAATAGTTGACAGAAAAACAAATATCAAAATAATGACATCTGTGAAAATTTTTTATAGGAGAGCAGATGATTGCAGTTTATATTGACCCAACTGTTGATAAATACAATAGACAGATAAAATTCGCCTTAGAATACATGCTGGATATCAGCGGTTATGTTTGGAAATATCTTGACCCAGAAACAGAGTTGAATCCCAATGATGTGATTGTATATTATAGCTCTTCGTTACCAGATCCTGTATATTTAGAATGGATGATTACAAATCATTCATTTGTTCATATACCTTTTAATAAGGATTTGTATGTGAAAGGATTTTTTGTTGGCGATCAATTAAAATACAATTTAAAAACTTTTAATATTGAAGATGGATTACCTTATATTAGCTCCAAAAGAAGTCATAAATCACCAGTAAATTTCGTTGACCATTCAGGTTGTAGATACTGCACTTTTGATTTTGACATCATAGGAAATGTTTTTTTTCACTTGTCAGATGATAATAGAAATCATCTGAAATCAAAAGACAAAAAAACAGAGCTATCTTTGAGCGATTTAGGATTTAATGAATATTTTCATCTACCTTATATAAATCATTTTATTGATTTCTTTTCTTTGATATTAAAAGACCTTATTGAAAACAAAAATTTATGGAGTGTTAAAACTTGTCTTTGGCCCGGAGGGCAAGAATTTGCTGCAATCATATCTCATGATTTAGACAAAATGCAAAAATGGGGAATAACTTCATTAAGTATGAGCTTTTTTGAAAATTTTTATTTATTATTTACTTTTAAAATAACAATTCTTTTCAAAAACATATTAAGTGTTCTCAAATATCTGTTTTCAAATATTGAGGAATACTGGAATATTTACGAAATATCAAAGCTCGAGAAGAAATATAGATTTCATTCAACTTGGTTTATTGGTATAAATAAGGATAAAAAACAATTATTTGATTATGATTTTGATGATAAAGATATTTTAAAAGAGTTGGGAGATGTTATTAAAAATGGTTCAGAAGTTGCCTTATTATATAAATCAAAAGAAATATCAACAGATAGAATTAAAAAAGAATATGATATGTTGATGTCAAAACTAAAGATTAATAAGTCGGGAATTAGGCATGTAAACAGTTTCGCTGAGACTGAAATTATTGATAAAATACAAACAGATATGGGTATAAAATTTGATTCTTCTAGAAGACCACAAACTAAAAATGGGTTTTACAATGGGTTTGCCCTCCCTTATCCAGTATTTTCTTATGACACTGTTGTTGCAAACCACAATGTTATTCAGTTACCTATCTCCTTCACAGATCAACTTTTAAAATTAGATAAATATAAATTTGTCTCTTATATTGAGGCTATGGAACAAATAAAAGAGGTTGTTTCATCAGTCAAAAAGGTGCAAGGACTTTTTCATATACAGTTTTCCAATAGTCTTTATCATGATATTCCTTATATGCCAAAATTATTTGAATATGTCCTTGATCTTTTCAAAAGCCAAAATGCTTTTGTCACAACCTGTTCTGATATGGTAGAATGGTATGAAAATAGAAATCAGATGATTGTTATTGAAGACGGAAATAGAGTCATTATTAGATTTTTGATATATATTGATCAAATTACCTTCGAGATTGTTGGTAAAAAAATTATTTCCAACGTCTTTGGCGGAAATTGTAGCTACAAGAAGAATATTGTTCAGTTTGTTAATGTTTTTAAAGGGTTAGAGGTCGAAATAAATCTCATAGACATGGAACCTGAATGAAAAAGAAGATTCTTATTCTCACAATTTCACATATTTGGTTTGATACAAGAGTTTTTTATAAAATCGTGCAAAGTCTCTTGAAAATGGATTCCAAGATAAGATTAATTACTAATAATCAAATCAATTCAAACAAAAAAATTAATCATAGCCCTGATTTTACCTATCATATAATACCTCAAAAAAATAATAAAATCTATATTTTGTTTTGCTTCATCCTTCAGGCTGTAAAATTCAAGCCAGATATAGTTATTTGCGTAGAACCTTTGAGTTTGATAGCAGGTTTTATTTTAAAACAAATATTCAAATGTCGTCTTGTATATGACAATCATGAATTTTATGTTGAGGCTTTCGGAGACAAAATGCGAGAACTGTCATTGGGAAAAATCTCTGTTTGTTTATTATCTAAACTGTATTGGTGTTATGAGAGCTATTTTGCAAAAAAAGCTGATTCCATTATCACCGTAAACGACCATTTATTAAAAAGATATAAATATGTAAATCAAAATGTATTTTTATGTGCCAATTATTTAATTCATGATACTTTTAAAAAAAATGATAAATATATCTCTAAAGAAGCATTAATAAAGCAATATGACTTAATTTATGTGGGGAGCTTAGCCTTTGAAAGAGGTTTAAATATATATTTAAAAACAGCAAAACTATTCAAGAAAAACAAGAAACCATTCACCTTTTTAATTATTGGAAATTTCAAAAATCTATCCACAGAAAAATACTTTTTTAATTATATTAAATATCATCATCTCCATGAATATATTATTTATAAACCTTATATGCCAAATGAGCAGGCACTGATAGAGATGAAAGCTGCAAAAATAGGAGTTTTTATGGGGGATGTTGTTCAATGTAAAAAATATCATAAAACTACAAATATGAAGATTTTTGAGTATTTTTCTCAATCCATTCCTGTGATTGTAAACAAACTTGACAATTTGTCAGAGCTTGTGTATAAATCAAAAGGGGGTTGGACAATTAATTTTGATGATAAGGCTTTGTATAATTTATCGGTGAGAGTTCTAAATAAAGATAATCTTGTGACTAAAAAAGGCGAGTGTGGGTATAAATATACAAAAAAACATTTTATTTGGGAAAATCAAGAACCAGAGCTTTATGAAGCTATATTGGGATAAAAAATGAAAAAGAGACTGCTATTTTTAGCATATTTTTACCCTCCTTTAGGCGGACCCGGCGTTCAAAGACCTATAAAGACTATAAAATACCTAAAAAAATTTGGCTGGGAAATCGATGTCCTTACAGTAAGTGATATACAATTTCATTCCTATGATTATGAACTTTTAAAAGAATCAAGAGCAGAAAATATTTATCGAACAAAATCATTCGATCTGATGAGTATTTTGAAAATTTTTAATAAAAAAACTACTAAAAGAGATACAACTACCAAAATAATTTCCAACTCAAAAAATGTTTATTTCCATACGCCTGAAAAAATAAAAAAGATTGTGCGTGGTCTGTTTCCGATTGATGATAAAATTGGCTGGTTTCCTTTTGCTTATAAGAAGGCATTGCATCTGCTCAGAACAAAGCATTATGAATGTATTGTAGCTACGATTGGACCTTATACAACAGGCGTTTTAGCATATCAACTACATAAAAAGACCAATATACCAATAATCATAGATTATCGTGATTTATGGACTTTACATGCCTATCCCCAGTACATTTTTAGATTACTTTATCTACATGCCAAAAAATATGAAAAAATGATGTTGAAATCTGCCAAAGGTGTTATAATTATTGGAAATAAAAAAAAGGAAATTTTAATCTCACATTTTGGGGAATATCTCAGAGAGAAGATTGATGTAGTTTACAATGGATACGACGAAGATGATTTTACTGAAAATACTTCTGAAGCTGTAGAAATAAAAGATTCTTCTCAAAATATAACAATAAGATATGTTGGAAATATTTACGGAAATCAAAGTGTTTATTATTTTATTCAAGCACTCGAAATCTTGAAAAGTAAAAATGAAATCCCGCCCAATGTGATTTTTGAATTTATAGGAAATTTTTATTTAGAAACTTTGAATTATCTTCAAGCAAAAAATTTATCAGATTATATTAAAATTATTCCCCAAGTTAATCATCAAAATGCTATAAAATATATGAAAAATGCTGATTTACTGCTCTTGTTGGTATCAAGTAAAGAAGGCGATAGCACTATACCGGGCAAAGTATTTGAATATATCAGGGCTTGTGTTCCAATTTTAGCTATGATACCTATAAATTGCGAAACTGCTGAAATTTTAAAATCTCAAGGACATAATTGTATCTGTTATATGGAAGATATTGTTGGGATTTGTAAATATTTAAAAGAATTTTTTAATTCTTATGAGAAAGCTCCAGATAAAACCTCCACCCTATCTTTACGAAAAAGAACAGACCTAAGTTTTGATTCACTATATTCTCGCGAAAATCAGACACGGATATTTTACGAGTTTATGGAGAAAACACTTTATCAATAAACATTATGAAAAAAATTAGACTCATGCACTTACAAGTTTTACCTATCTTGTCTGGTGTTCAAAACATGATGATAATGCTCTTGTCTGGATTGGATCAGGATAAATACGAAATCATTGTTGTATCGCGCAGTCAAGGGCAAATGGTTGATAAAGTAAAAGAAAAAGGTTGGGAACACATAACAATCAATACCCTTGTCAGAAATATATCGATAAAAGATTTTTGCGCTGCTTACCAGATGTTTCGGATGTTTAAAAAACTAAAGCCCGATATCGTCCACACTCATTCTTCAAAAACAGGCTTTTTAGGTCGTATTATGGCAAAACTTGCAGGTGTTCCTTTAGTGATACATACTACACATGGATTTCCTTTTCATCCGTTTCAAAACATGGTTATTAATAAATTTTATATTTTATTGGAAATATTTGCCTCATTTTTTGCTGATTTCAATGTGTTTGTAAATATTTATGAAAGAGAATTGTCTATTCATAAATTGGGATTTAATAAAAAGAAAGCTATAACTATTTTTAATGGCATTCATCCTTATAAAAAACAAAAAAGCTATGAGGAGGCTTTTTTCAAAAATGATACCCTTAATATAGTGTCTGTTTTAAGGTTTTCAAAACAAAAAAACATAGTTTCTACGATAGAACAAGCAATCCGTGTTGTTAAGAAATATCAAAATATTAAATTCACCTTTATTGGCGATGGAGAATTATTTGAGGAGTGTTGTTTATTAGTAAATAAAGAAGAAAAAAGTGAGCAGATAGTCCTTTGTGGCTGGGTATCTGATGTGCGAGAAAAATTGATAGAATATGATATTTTCATGCTTAATTCGTCATGGGAAGGTTTACCTATTTCTATTTTGGAGGCTATGAGCGTAGGCTTACCAGTGATTTGCTCAAATATTAAAGGTAATAATGAATTAGTCTGTGATGCAAATGGATGGCTTTTAGAGCCAAATGATGTAAATTCTATCGAAAAGGTGATAGCTATTATTTTAAAAAATAAAATTCTTTTACAAGAAAAAGGAAAAGAATCATTAAATAAAGTAACAAATCAATTCCATTATGAGTTATTTATTTCTGAATATGAAAAATTGTATACATACAAAGGTAATGAATTTTTATGAATGATGCTTTTATTTGGTATTATGTATTGTTATGCGGATTATTGTTCTTTAGCAGTGTTTTTTTAACAAAGCTTTTTATCAAATATTCGGCAGTTCATAAGATATTGGCGCTTCCAAACGAAAGAACGCTCCATAAAAGTCCTATACCTACTGGTGGAGGTATTGTATTTGCTTTGTTGCACATCATTTTTTTACTTCTTGCTATTTATGGACTTGATGAAAACTTCATTAAAGAATCAATTTACAAATTATGTTTTGGTGGTTTATTAGTGGTTATCCTTGGGGTTTTGGATGATAAACATGCACTAAAAGCTAAACAAAAGCTCTTTTTTCAAATATTAATAGCCTTGCTGATGATCTTTTTAGGTTTTAATATTACTCAAGTTACAAATCCTTTAGGAAATCCTTTTTACATTAATTATTTATCCTTTCCAATTACGATTTTATGGTATCTTTTAGTGATGAATGCGATTAATCTCATTGATGGGTTAGATGGATTGGCAGCTGGCATAACTATTATCACTTGTCTAGTTTTATTGTTTTTTTCGTATCATTTTAAAAATTTTTTAGTTTTTATTAATAGTGCCTTTCTTGTTTGCACTTTACTTGGGTTTTTGAGATATAATTATTCTCCAGCCAAGCTTTTTATGGGAGATACAGGCAGTTTATTCATTGGCTACTTGATTGCCAGCCTCGCCATTGCTGGAAATGAGACTCAATTTAAGGGATTGACTACTTTCACCTTGCTTGTTCCACTTACTGTGATTTTTATACCCTTGATTGATGCTTTATTTACTGTGATTAGAAGGCTAAAAAACAGACAATATATTTTTCAAGCCGATAAAAAGCATTTACATCATAAACTGCTTGACAAAGGATTCTCTCATAAGACTGTTACCTTGATTTGCTGGTTTACGACTTTGATACTGGGCTTAATAGCACTTGGATATATTTTTGTTGACAAACAGATTATGTTATTTATTTTGGCTTTTATTGGCATAATTATGTTGATTTTATTCTTTTATATTTATAAAAAGGAGTTATTTAAATGAAAAATATTGTTTTATTTTTTGCTGTATTACTTCTTTGTAGCTCTCTTTGGAGTCAAAGAAACTGGACTTTATACACAAATACTACGCATATGCGTGATTTAGTGGTTTATGAAGGAAATATCGTCATTGCTACTTGGGGAGGACTCGAGTATTTTGACACCAGGACTAATTCCTATATCAGAACTCTTACAACTATTGACGGTATGCGCGGAAACAATATCAGCAGGGTCAATTCCTTGGGTGATAATGAGTTATTGATAGGCGTTAATGGGCAAGGCATAGACAGGTTAAAGAACAATAATTTTGGGGTTTCTTTGACGGCTGATTCAGGGCTGCCGGCCTTGAGAATGAATGCCATTTACAGCCATAAAGACATTATTTATTTTGGTTCTGACAGAGGTTTGACGCTTTTTACAAATGAGGAGAGTTTTCCCTTTCCTTTGTTTAAAAAGAATTACAATGTGTTCAATTCTCCTTTTACAGAGGTAAATAGCATTGTAGTAGATGATAAAGACTATCTATATATTGGAACCAACATTGGTTTTTCTGTTGCTCACACAGATTCTTTGGACTTTGATTTTGCTTGGAGACACATTAGATTAAACGACAATGAAAGTGTCAATTCTCTTGATACAAAGGGAGATTTGCTCGTTTTAGGAACAAACCAAAGACTCATTTCTTTTACAAAGGAAAATATAAACAATATTGATAATTGGACCGTATATTTTTCAGAATCGCGTTTTTCAAAGGTATTGATTGATAATGGAAACAACAATAATACTCCTATAAATGATTTTATCATCTATGCTATTTTTGGTTCTTGGGAAGAATTGGGAGACCATTATGAACCTGATCATGATTCGCGTAGTTTGGCTATTATTGAAAAAGGAGAAGCAAAACTGCATTATTTAGGTTCTGATGAAATTTTTTCTAGAGCTGCTTCAAACATCCTTTTATTTGAAGATAAAATATTCCTCACTACTTGGGGTGGTGGGATTTATTTTTACAATAAAAGGCTTTCTGATGATACCACTGTTGCTACAAATTGGCACAATTTCACACCCAATAGTATACATACTAATACTATCGTTGATTTTGCTGTTGATAATAATATCATCTGGATTATTGACGGTATTACGCAGAGAACTGGCTCTTCTACTGCTGGTACAGGTGTTTCTTTTATGGATGCCAAAACGGGTATTTGGACCCATTACAACGTCAGAAATTCTGATATTATTTCCAACAATATTAGAGCGATAGGTATTGATTCTATGAACAGAAAATGGTTTGGCGCTTGGTGGACCGAGCCTCCAGGCGCTGGTGGCTCTTGGAACGGGATTTCTGTTTTAGATGACTCAAACCCTCAAAATCCTATCTGGCATACTATCACAAAAGAATATTATCCTATTATTAACCCTACTATCTCTTCTATTCTCAGAGTTCAGAATCAAATTTGGGTTAGCTCCGCTGCCAATTCAAGCAACGAAGACCCAGGTGGAATTAATGTTTTCAACAATAATATTCGTATTGATTATACTTTTGCACCTAGAATTTCACCTATTTTTGATATTACAGATGTCCACAAGATTGATGGTTACTCTTATTTTGGTTCTAGTTCTATGGGACTCAGAATTTGGAGGAGTAATAATGCGCCGGAAACAAACGGAGCTTTTTGGGAAACTCCGCCTATGATGAATTCCGGGAGAGTTTATAAAATAGCTTCTTATCAAGGTCAAGGTTTCACCCAAGTCTGGTTTGCTTCGACTGCTGCCAATGATAATAGTGTTATCTGGAAAGAAATTAGAAACAATAGGATTACTTGGTATAGGTCGACTTCGGCTAGAAGAAAAGAAGTATATCTAAACGGTAGCTGGAATGATGATCCAAACACCACCGGAGTCGAACTATATTTCGCTGGTGAAGAAAGGGTTTTTGGCGGAAATCCCACTACGCCTACTTCAATAGCCATTGACACATTAGGAAGAGTTTGGATTGGTTCAACAGACCGAGGGATTACTATGTATGACATAAATCGAAACACTTATGCAAATATTACTATGAGCAATTCCCCTTTGACCACAAACAATATATTATCACTTGCTTTTCAAGAATCTACGGGTTTGCTTTTAATAGGAACTGCTCAAGGATTATTGACCACTCAAATTGTTTCCAGCACTGATAGAACAGATTCCCTAAATTCTGTTGAAGTTTTTCCTAATCCCTTCAGACCTGAATTAGGAGATGTCCTTTCTATTCAAATCACTTATCCAAATCATTTCCCAAGAGGGGTTTCTGAAGCACGCATTTTTGATGTAAATGGTCAATTAATAACAACTTTAGAAGAAAGTAATAGATTCAATGGCTTTACCTGGGATGGAAATAATAACAATAGAGAAAAAGTGTCTTCAGGGATTTATTTTTATCTCATTGTAACCGAAGTTGGAGAGTCTGCTAGAGGACGAATCGTTTTGATAAGGTAAAAAAATAAACATAAACAGGAGGGAAGATATAAGTAAGGAAATGTAATTTTAAAACATTACGAATATTGAAAATAGACTATTTTATCCGCAAAATCTTTTTCACTATCACCTCATTTCCATCTGAAATCCTTGCAAAATACATACCTGCTGGCACATCAATACCAAACATGTTTTTCCCATCCCAATTCCTATCTGATGTGGTAGCAATTTTCTGTCCTCTGATATTAAATACATCTATAGTTATCTCTTTGACAAATCCTTTAATATCAAATTTTATTTCTGACATAAAAGGATTTGGATAGGCAAAAACTTCATAAGAATTTGGCATCACAATATCATCTATAGAAGAATGCCTATTATGCATGACCATTGCAAGAGAGCCTATCCCGAGAGATATTTGTCGGACAATATCGTGATCATGAGTGTAAATATTTAACGATGAATTAAACAACCAATCTGGTTCTAAAACATAGATAAACTGGCTATCATAAATTAAATATTGTCCACCAGTAAAAAGTGTATTTCCAAATCCATTGATGATTTCATAAGTGATAGGATCGTAAGTCGCAAAGCCGAGACCAAAACCATTTCCTACATAAATTAGTCCGTCTGGTCCCTTTTGAATAGTTGTGAAAAAAGACCAATCAAAATCAAGGGTGTGAACTATTTCAAAATTTTGACTGTCAAAAATCACTATTTTGCTAGTTAGTTCTGCATAATTTCCCGTGCAAACTACATGGATGTATCCTCTGGAATCTACTATAAGTTCCTGCGGATTTTGAGCGACATCTATAGTATCAACGATAGAAAAGGTTTCTAAATCTATAATTGCAACTTTTCCTTGTCCATAATCTGGGAAATATACACCTGCAAGTGCGACAAACATTTTGTTATCATGAACAAGCATACCTTGCGGAGTGGTGCCGATGAACAACTCGTTATAAAGAAAATTTCCATCCGCTTTATCAAAATGTGTGTTAAATGGTGCATTCAAGTCAATCCTATACAGCTTTCCTGTGAAAAGTCCTGTAACATAAATAAATCCGTTGTGGATGTTAATATGCCACGGATTACTAGAATTTTCAAGATTAATAAATCCTCTTGTAACTCCTTCCAAATCGACAACTTGGATATTATTGTCCCCAGAATTGACTATGTAAAGTCTTTCTTCATGGTAGGTGATATGATTTCCATACTGACCTATTTGTGCGAAATTGTTGGTAACAGAAAAATCATAAATCTGGACATGACTGAGGGTCTCACTATTTGAATTGACGATATAAATTTCCTGTGCCTTTGCGAAGTTCATACTTAAAAGTATGACTATAAAGAAAAATGTGATTTTCATGATTTATCACTCCTTTTATTTTTATCAAGTTTCCAAAATCATATCCTAAAACTCAGCTGAATTTCCCAGTGTCTGCCCGGTTCTGGTTGATTTGGATAATTTTCATATTTTGTGTCTAAAATATTGAATACAAATAGGTTTAGACTTGTATTTATTATACCAAGTTGAAAGTCAAAAGCTGTTCTTGTATTCCATAACTCATGTCCTTTTAATGGTGGAATTAACTGATCACGGGTAGACCATTGCTTGCCTTGTGCTGTATATATTATATCTTGTAAAAAGAATCCAGCTTTTAGATTTAGTTGCAGATCCCAGTAAAATGAAGGTGTCCAAGGTATGAATTTGTCGTATAAATATGTGTTTGAACCATCTGGATTTTTAGATTTATCTTTAGCTATAGTTCTCATATAATTAAAGCTAAAACTTTGTCCTTTAACAATATATTTTCCATTCAATTCCCAATTCGTTATTTCAGCTGTTTGTAGATTGAAAGGTTTCCAACCAAGCGTAGAACGATTCCAAAAGATAAGATTTTCTGCTCTATTGTGCCAGTAAGCAATCCCAAGAGAAGGGTTTGAGTCTAAAACACCCTCTATTCTATAACCAATAGATTTTTCAGGTTCTAAATCTGGATTCCCTTGAGTTTGCGAATCTCCTTTCCAATATAGCTCAAAAAAAGAGGGTATCATGTAGGAAGAACCGATACTCGTATTGATAAAAAAAGGGATATAATAATAAAAATTATTATTAAATTCAAACCTCCAGCTATTGTGAGTAGAAAAATGGTCGTTGTAGTCCAATCTATAGCTGCCTATCAATTCAGTAGTCCAAACTGATATGTCTTTTGATACAGCCTGTGAAATAAAAAAAGAGGTATTTTCTTGATTGTATGATTCAAAATTATTTATCTGAAAATCTTCTTTTTTATATTCAACTCCAGTATTTTGACTTAGCTCAAAGTTTTTTACCCAAAATGCCTGTCTTGAGCCTAATTTTACACCTTGTAACCTTTGTTTGTTCTCATCAATGGTATGAAAAAATGGGATAGGTGCTTGAGTGTTGTTATAAATCGATTGGGTGTCAATTTGATAAGCTTGAATTTCTATATCCATCCCCTTACCAATATATTCGTCAGAAATTTTGTGATATGCTCCTCTAAACATGGGGAAGCGGACTTTAGTAATATACAAAAGATTGTGGTGGGTAGTATAGCCTTCTTGAAAGGCTCCTAAATAAAGGGGAAGCTGATTAATAGGTCCTGGCATTTGGTTGTGAAATCTTTGATACCGTAGATTGTAGGTGAGATCATGCTTGCCAATTTGGTATTGTAGATCTGTAGCAATGTTTAAATTGCTTTTTTCATTGTATTGCCTCTTAAGAGTCTCATCTCGAAATTCATATTCATAATCATTGTCTGCCTGAAGCCATGATGTATTGAAAGAAATGCCGAAATTATCCAGCCAGAGACGGAATCCGGTGTTTTGCTTGATACTACCAAAAGAACCAATACTTTGAGAGAAATGCATTTGATTTTGACGATTGTTTTTTCTGGTGTGTAAGACGATCATACCACCAATACCACCGGATCCAGTCTCTACAGACACATTATTTTTGACTATTTCAATAGATTCAATTTCAGCAAAGGGAATACTTGCAAGATCAACTGATTGACCTGTAGGGTTTAAAACGATGTTGTCCAACATAATTATTGTATGCCTACTATGATGTCCTCCGATTGAAATTGTTTGCCTTTCACCTGCGAGTCTGACACCTCTCACATTGATATTTTGAATGTCAATGATGATTTCACCAATAGAAGAATAATTACGACTTAACTCCACGATTTCTATTCTTCTAGATGATGTTGTCATTCGAAACGGTGAGACTATCGGTTCTGCTCGAACTATATAATCATCTGCTCGGATAGGTGCTATTTGCATGATTACTATAGGGTCTGCAATAAGCTCTTCAATTCTCCTCTGCGTAGCTCTGTAGCCAAGGCGAGAGAAAATTATTACCTCATTTTCGAAGGAAGTGTTCTGGGAGATGTTTAGCCTTGCTACCCCCAAACTATCCGCTACCATAGTCTGCTTTTCCCCTCGCATCACCACAAAAGGAATATGATTTCCATTGGGATCAATTACCCTAATAATGAGAGCTTGCATTGATTGTATGCACAAAAAGCAACAAATGATTAAAAAAAGCAGTCTTCTGGACATTTAAAATAATTAATCTAGTTTTGTCCTAAAACTCTTGTAAGCCATTCCAAGATGCTTGCTTGACTCGTTTGCACATTATCTCTACCAACCCCAAATTCATCCAAAACTTCAGCATGAGGAACAAGATTTTTTAGATCAGTGATGGTATTTGCCAAGCCACCACCGCCATAAGTGATGAATGGGATAACTTTTTTGCCTGAAAGGTCGTGGGTGTCTAAAAAAGTTAAGACTGGTAAAGCTAAAGTGCTAAACCAGTTCGGTGAACCTATGAAAATCACATCATAATCTGTTAGATTTTCAATACCTGCAACTAGAGCTGGAAGTGTTCCTGCTTCCCTTTCCTCCCTTGCTCTATTGATAGTTTCCGACACATCCTCAGGATATTGATGCACAGGGATCAATTCAAAAATATCAGCACCTGTAATTTCCTGGATTTGTCCTGCGACAAACTTCGCATTGCCTGTATGAGAATAATAGACAATGAGCATTTTGTGGTCTGTTGTTTCTTCTGCATTCAATAAATTGTTAGCAGTGATCCCAAAAAATGTTGTTACAACAAGGATTATTCTGAAAAACAACATAAAACTTTTCATAAAAAAGTCCTCCAATAATTTTTATTTTTTCGATAAAGGACAAAGTTTTTTAATTTGCCTTTTATGTCAAGAATATTGTATTATTTCTATTGTATTGTTTCTATAAAAACACAATACAATGTTTTTATTGACAAAATAACTATATTTTAAAACAATACTGACCGACTAAAATTTAGGTCATTTTCTTATTTGTTCCTCAATAAATATCTATCATTTTTGTCAAGAGTCTTTTCAAAAATAATTTTACATAATCTTT
>JGI24701J34945_10000378_pt1 | contig 24279 bp, 16 predicted proteins | sample TergutTh196P3_FD_34945 | JGI IMG/M metagenome (IMG submission 34945)
ATGGTCAGCTCTCCCGAGCTGTGGACTATCGTGAGAGCTTGGTCGCTGTTGGTACCGGTGCCGATAATCTTTGCGCTGCTTCCAGTGGCGATGTAGTCAAGAGTGGTTGGTAGCTTGTCGTAGACGAGTATGCCGTCGTAGCCCGTGAAGTCGGCGGGGAGTGTGAAGGAGACCTCGAAGGTGAGCCTATCACCCTCGCGACGGAAGTAGTCGTCGGTATCCTTGGTAAAACCAGTGACGGGTTCAAGTTCCTTTACAATTTCTTCTGCTTCGTCTATCGTAACCGTATTAATTTCAAGTTCAGCATTATTTCGGATTACTCCATCTGCTCCAACAAGTACATTAAATTTTACATTAACAGTAACTAATTGATTAATAGCTAGCTTACCAAGACCAGAACTTGTGAGAGTTATTGTTAATGTGCCACTACCGCTATCGCTTGTGGTATAATCACCTGCTCCTAGTGTAGTCGCACCAATCGTTATAGTAGCAACACTACCACTAACAACTTTTGTATCATCATAATGATCGATTATAACTAAACTTGTTATACTAGCAACATCNNTGGGTAGNACAAAGCTTATTTCGTATTCGACAGTTTTTCCAGGTACATATGCTGGATACAGGGAATCCTTACTAAATCCTGGGTCGTATGTATCAATATCTACACCAGTATCTTGCTCGTTAACCAGTACACTATTTGATAAAGTTGGAGTAGCTATTGTATCAAGGTCATCGTTGACTGTTACGGTGAATGTAATAACTAGCTTTTCATTGGCTGCAATTCTTCTAGTGAAACCAGTTCGCAGTTGAAGAATATTACTTTCTTCTTCCTCAACAAGAGTACTTGATGCAGTATTAATCCGTGAAATCCTTACAGGGGTACTATTTTGCATATTTACGTAAGGACGCAGGGTGTTCAAGTTATCTTGAATGAAAACAAACTCTGCATCGACTGATGAACTTATATTTTCTATTGTTATGGTGTATGTCAGTTCCTCTCCTGGGCTAGCGAATGTATCGTTGTTTTCATCAATGACAACTTTATCCACAACCAAGTCTGCAAAAGCAGTGTTAATGGATTCATCATTGTTCGCATCAGGAACCATTGGATTTAATGATGACGCAGTTGCATTATTATAGAGGAATAAAACTGTTGATTCATCTATGTCATAACGTACATAGACAACGAACATTATTCTAAATATTGTTTTTGGACCTACATTAAGTAAGAAACCCGTCATCAGGTCGCCGACATTGTAGAAACTAGTGGTATAGAGACTCCAGGTTGTTCCTCCATCGGTACTATATCTGATATATAATGGATTTCCACTTGGGTCTTCTATATGCTCGATTTTTGGCGTTGCGCTGGGGTCATATATATGTTCAAGAGTATCTTGTATCAGCAAACCATTTGCAGCAACAGTACCAGAGTTATTTATTTCGATGAGATAAGTGAGCATTTCTCCAGGTGAAGCATGACTATCACTGTTTTCATCTGTGACCCTTTTTTCAACAGCAATACTTATTCTGCCTGTATCGATTTCAACATATTTTGTTGCATCGTAAGGAATTCCGGGAACAGTGTCGGTATACCACTCTATATCAACATCATTAAATAGAGATGCAACTAAGGAAACATCAAGCGTTGAACTAACAGTAACATCATATGTTATAGTAACAGTCGCACCAGCGGCTATATCTATTACAATACCTGATGACATCAATACAGCAACTGTACTGGTTGTTATTGTCCCACCATTGTTGATTGTGACAGTATTGGTATTTGGATTGTCAATATTACCAGGCAGCATGTTACCAAGAGAGTCGGTTATCAAAACATCCTTGGCGGTAATGAGACCTGTGTTTTTAATTTCAATGGTGTATGTGAGAGTTTCATATGGTGAAGCTATACCATCACCGCTTTGATCTGAAACCTTCTTTTCCAATGTTAGTTTTGGTTCGGTGGTTTGTATCATTGATGTAGCTGTAGCTGTGTAAGGAATACCTGTTATAGTCGATGCAGTCCATTCAAATGTCGCTGAGTTGCTAAGTTCAGTTACAATTGCAGTATTAAGAGTATTAATTACTGTTACATCAAAAGTTAGCGTCAAGCTAGTGCCTGTGGCTATCAATGGGGCTATATAACCAGTTGATATAAATGTGTCTAATGGTATGGTTGTAGTTACTACTCCATCTGATATGGTGACTAAATCAGTGAGTTGTATGGTGTCTATATATGAACTCAATTCACTGAGTGTGTCTATGATTTCCACATTCTGTGCATTAACTGTGCCGTTGTTTTCAATTTCTATTGTATATGTCAGTGTTTCACCAGGGGAGGCGTAGGTGTCGTTGTTTGCATCTGATACTTTTTTGGTGATTGTTAATACAGGAATGCCAGTTTGTATAGTATTGCTACCATGAGTGGACATATTGGAAAGAGACTTAACTTGCGTTACATCAATGTCTTTTACCCATACTGTGAATACTAAAGTTATTGATTCGTCTGGATCAAGTTGATCTAAGTAGAAACCATTTATTAGGTGGTCTATAGTCACGGTTCCAGGAAAAATTTGGTTAGCTGGTATCATAACTCTGTCGCTATAAATATTTACTGGCTTACTGAATGTGACAATAATTTCATCATCAGTTCCATTTTTCCTTACTTCAACTAGAGATGGAGATAACAAATCATCCATATCATCTTGAACAAAAATGTTTGCTATTGGTACAGGACTACCAGATGCGCTTCCTATGTTTTCGATATAAATTGTGTATGTTAGCTTTTCGCCAGGGGAAGCTATTCCGTCACCGTTTTCATCAATGACAGTCTTTATACCTAAGATGTCAGGATCACCTGTCGGTATTTCATTATAAAGGTCTAAATTGCCACTAGCTGAACGCACCTCTGCTGTGTTACGTAACCTGAGTACCGTTTCCATATCGAGGGATGTAATAACCGTCACATCAAATGTGATAGTGATTTCATCTGCAGGTAGTATTTCTAATATAGTGAAACCGTCAATAAGGTGTTGTACTGTTGATGGTGGAGTAAGGAATTCTGCGGGAGAAGTAGCACTTCCATTTCTCTCAATTGTAATTCCATTGCCAGTAGGTGGGTAAATATATTCATCATAATCTTTCAATAATTCAGATAAAGTATCTCGAATCAAAACATCCGTTGCTTTGACCTTTCCCGTATTCCTTACTGTAATCGTATAAGTAAGAATCTCACCGCTTGATGCCTTACCATCTAAATTATCATCAGACACAGTTTTTGATCCTTCAAGGTGTGGTTCACCTGTGTCAATTTTTCCATCTAAAGTAAGTGACTTGCCAATATGAATTGTATTTAAAAGCTCAGTAACTATATTTACATTCAAGTCTGACTTTACGACAACATCAAACTTAATTGTAAGGAATTCATCGAAAGGTATACTTTCGATAGTTATCCCAGCCATGAGGTCTCCAACAGTATATATGTCAATTCTGTTAGTTTCATTCGATGGATACGCAACTTCGTTAAATATAATTAAAATTGGTATACTACGTGGATCCTCTATATACTGTACACCTGATACTTGCCATAATTGGCTCATGTCATCTTTTATATCCACGTATAGAGCATCAAGACCATTGCCTGGTAATTTATGTTCTACAATAATCTCATAATGTATGGTATCGCCTGGAGCAGCAACAGTGATGTTTTCGTCACTAGTAGCGATTTTATCACCTGTTACTTCATAGTCTTCGAGTAATTTATATAAGAAATCATGCACATATACTTTTGGCACATTTTTAGATTCAAAGAAGTCACTTGCATCGTTGAGTATCACATCCTCATACTCATCTTGCGAAGTAACCCATTCCCAATACTTATCAAAGTCAGGGTAAGGTTCTGTTGGAGGAGTTGCTGAAGCATCATATCTTGAAATTCTAACACTGTCATATCCCCAGTGAGGATCAGGTATCACATTGCCATTAGCATCTAAGGGAATACCAAAGTAATCTTCATTATCTGGTGCTGCGGGATAAATTAGAGGATAACTGGGGTCTGTGGATGTTTTAACAACATTGTCTGTTGTCAGTGGGTAAGCAATACGATGGGGCTTTTCTTCATCAACACCTTGATGTTGAATATCTACAACAGTATAAAAATTATCTGCAACATAAACAACCTTACGGTCTTGTACACGGTTGTAAACCTGCTCTTTACCTAGTACCCAAAACTTTCCGTTTTCTCCTATTTCAACTTCGAATGTCGCATCAATGATTGAATAAGTACCATCTAGAACACCAGTGTCTTTTAGTAAATCACCAACCTCATACCTATCATCTTCAAATGCAGCTTCAAACTCCTCTCGAGTGAAATCAGTAAGTAAGAAATTAGAGTCTGTTGGGTCATATGGGATGAAGACATAACGGAGTTCTAGTAGTTGAGAATTGACTTGAAGGTTGAGTTGTGGGTCATTGACTCCAGCGGGAACAGTTACACTGATTTTAACTGTCTCCACTGGCGGTACACCAGGGCTTTCATCTACAAGATAAATTTTTCGGAAAGGCTTTTCAAAAGCTATTTCAATGGCTGCCACACTGGGAGCACCACGCATATACATTACTTCGTAGCAATAAAGATTATACATACCACGAGCAAGACTACCCTGTGCAGATGCATAGTATTTATCTGAGTAGTCCCAACCCCAAGCTATTGAGCCAGAACCATCAAGGGATGTTTTGTATAAGTTACCTGAATCGTCAATGAAAAGAGTTGCAGACTGGAATGTGCTAAGTGCGCTAATGTATGGTAATTCCTTTAACATCATTGCATCATACGCGAAGCTACCAAAATCATCCAATTCAACTACAAGCCCAATCCAACCTCGTTCGTTTTCTTTGACAACAGGAGTGCTTGTAACTTCAGTAATTCCTGCAGGTAAAGCAGCTCCGCTTCCAGATCCACTACGGTTCAAAGCCCATACACCAGTATAACTATCTTCAGCAATATAGAAGTTTGCGCTGTAGGTACCATTTGCATCACGCCTCATCACGTAAACAAGCCTATTACCATCTTTATCAAGGGGATAATCTCGATCGTGGTTGCTCGGGTTGCCTCCATCTGTTGTTTCCATGTATTTTTTGTCATATATCGTTGGATGTAGACCATCAAATGACCACCAAGAACCATAATTACTATAATTACTAAATTGTGCTGCTGTAACAGGCGAGCCTGAAAATACTGGAGCCTTTGTGTAAGTATGATTATCGTTATTGTACTCAGTATCACCATCACCAAGGGTTTTTAACAAGGTAGCTTTTTGTACGTAATTTGTGTGTTTCGATGATGAGGTAGTAAGTAATGTTCCATCTGTACCGAATGAATATGCGTAATTGTAACCCCAAAACCAAATACGTCCATACACATCAATTATATAATTGACATACTTACCAGCTATAGCAGCAGCTGCTTTTGGTGCATCTGAATATGGATAAGCAAAGTCATCTGTTGAGTCGAGGTCGAATAACACTATTTCAGGGGTATGAACATCAGTTGATGAACCTGAAGATGCGTATTTGTAAGTCCATCCTCCTGGAGCGGTATATGTTCTATTAAGATTTGTTGATGAATAGCCATATATTCTTCCCCATTGCCATGCGTTTCCATCTATATCAACAGCAAGGCTTGTGTCACTGTTTGCAGAAATACTTACAATTTCTATGTTTTCAAAAAAAGTTACTTTCTGCGGATAATTATAATAACCAGAAGCAGAAGAACCAAGACCTAGCTGGTCGTGGTTGTTGTATCCCCATGTATATATATCACCAGCAGAGTCAAGTACAATACCATGTTGGTTACCTAATTCTATATCAACGATTTTTTCTCCTGGTGTAATAACAGGATCGAATCGATGGGTTATATCCTGTGCTGTTCTTACATAACCACTATTGTCAGGTATTCTGTAACCATCAGCGTAACCAAATGCAAAAATCCTTATTCTATTATCGCGGGTATCCCTAGCTAAAACGTAAGTACAGCTTGCATTTTCTGAGCTTGTAACTACTTTTATTATTTCAATTTCGTCGTATGGTAATGATGAAACAAGTGTAGGAGTATGGTTAGCGGATGTAACTGTATTATTACCCATTTGTCCTTGGCTTCCGTTTCCCCATGCAAAGAGACGCCCAGGATATAAACTACTTGTTGTGGCTGCTAATGCGTAACTTGTATGATATCCGCCAACGATTTGTGTAATGAAGATATCATTATCAACAAAAAATGGTACTCTAATCATTCCTCCAGCATAAGATTCTGTAAAATTAGGGTGAGTACCGAGCATACCAGAAGCATCATAACCCCATGTCCATACTTTTCCAGCTGCATCTAATGCTAGACCACCAAGATAGTTTGTTTCTGCTGCGACAAATTTTATAATCGATATCTGACCAACTGTCGGCGCAGGTTGAAAAGGTTCAGGTGGTGTTCCACCAGTAAAGGGTAGCACATTTATTGGTGCGTTCTCACCTAACAGAGCAACTGCTTCGGGGGCTATTTCCACTGGGACTTCGTTGTTGCCTAGAGTTAGTATTGCTTGGATAGCATCTGCTGTATCAATAAAATCATCAGAATCATCTATATTGGAGTCGGGGTCTTCAATAGAAGGTTCTAGGAGAGAAGAAGGAGCTGCGGAAGTTGATGACATTTCTACATTTATTATGTCGTCTATTGGGTCATTATCGACGAAATTTTCATCATTTGTTTCAGCCATGTTTTCATCGGAAACAACTTCATCGTTTTCCAACTTTGAAACATGGAAATCTACACTTTCATTTTCATCGTTTTCTACAATTGAATAAACGCCAAAATGGTCTTTATAACCATCTGGAAAAGCGCGCAGCTGTGCCTCTCCTTTCTCGGTGAATTGGGCAGACTCCGCCCATACAGAGCCGAAAAGTGGAAAAACAAGAGTAATTGCAAGGATAAACGTGATTACACGCCTTGCATCTCCTGTTTTAGACATGAATAAATGCGACATCTTCATCAATATGTCCCCCGCTTGCATTTAATTAGACGCATTGCGCCTATATCATCATCAATATTATCGAGTTAATTTGTTGAAAACTAAACACATTGGGTATGCTTTTAGGCAATAAATATATAGTTTTATTGAATTTCGTGTTCGTGTTCGTCTGATTACTTTGGAAAAAATGGTAAAAATATGTGGTAAGGAAAGTAATATGGATAGAATGACTCTCGTTTTTTACTGATATTTTTTGCATTTTTGATAAGTAGAAATTTTTCACATTTTTGCTTTCTCAGATTACCAACCGATTAGGTAGGTTTTCATCACTTTGGATGAGCAAAAAATGCAGTAAGAATAGTAAGGAATGGTGTCTAAGATACTTTATGAAAAATTGTAAATAATGTACTAGCGCAAGACTAGGTTTTGTGTTACAATATAATATAGTATATTTGGGAAGGGGTAGTGTATCTTTGGGAGCAATTATGAGAGCCAATAAAGATAAAAATCATACTCTTGCCATTTTGTTGTTTTTCACGATTCTTTTATTCCTTACTGGCTGCTTGCGGGTTACAGCTGACGATTTATATAGTCTCCCACAAGTCTCCCAAGACTATCTCCGACTCTCAGAACAGATTAACATTATATTAAGCCAAGGTGCAGAATTTTCCCCACCCACCAACGGACAAAATAGACAGGCGGTTCAGCTCAAAGATATTAATGGAAATGGTGTCAACGAGGTGCTTGCCTTTTTTGCAATTCCTGGCGAGAGCACATTGAGCTTATATATCTTTGAAATGATGGATGGGGATTATACGGTTGTCGAAATTATCGAGGTCGTTGGCGATGCTTTTGAGAGTGTCAGATATTCTGATTTAGATGGCGATGGGGAAGTAGAAATAATCCTTGGTTGGCAAATGGGACCCACATTAAAATACTTTTCAATTTTCACAGTTAAGGAATTCCGTGCTGTTTTGCTAATGAGGGAAGAGTTCAGCGAGATTACCCTTTGTGACCTAACGGGAAACGGTAATGATGATGTCATAGCTCTGAGACTTCCAAGCCAGGATACAGCTGCCCTTGTACAAATTTATACATTGATGCCTGATGGAGAAATTTTGAATTCCGAAGCTAGATTATCCGCTGGTGTAGAAGCCTTTGCTAAAATTCAAGCTGGAATGCTTTCTGACAATGTAAACGCATTGTTCGTGGAAAGCGAAGGACGTTTCGACCACGGAAATTTGGTGACAGATATATTCGCATTTCAAAATGATATGTTTACTAATATTTCATTGACGGGTGCAGGTGGAGTGAGCGAAGGAACAGTCAGAGCGAGAAATATATATAGTGCTGACATCAACGATGATGGAGTTTTTAAATTTCCAATTCCTAGGCTACTGAAAGCTCAATCGGATACACCTTATTATGTAATGGACTGGTTTTCCATGGACAGCAGTGGCGATTTTGACCTTGCCCTTACCACATATCATAATAGTTTCGATGAATGGTATTTAATTCTGCCTCCCAATTGGAGAGAAAAGGTGTCTGTACGCAGAGAAAATATTGTTTCCGGGGAACGGACTGTCATATTTTCCTTTATTGCCAACGAGGACGGTCCCTATGTGGACTTTCTAAAGATACATCGTTTGTCTGGTGATATAGACGAGGAGAGGGAAGTTTCAAAAGGTAGGGTAATCCTTACTTCAGAAGGCTTGTCCACATATGCCTTCGAACTACTAGCAGCCCCGAACAGTCACGGATTAGATTTTAGCGAGGAGCTTATTAGAGCGAACTTTCGATTGATATATACAGAATGGACAAATTGAATAATTAATAATTAATGATGAATAATGAATAATTAACTATGCAGATTTACTTGCCCTGTCTATACATTATATATATACGATTCTTTTAAAGCATTTTATGCTTTATCATATACAAATGGAGAATTGAGAATATGACATTATTGAGAAAGATTTTGGTCCTTGAGGATGAGGCTAGTATTCGTAGCTTTGTTGTGATTAATCTTAAGCGAGCTGGATATGAGGTTGTGGAGGCGGAGACTGGTGCTGAAGCTTTTGAATTGCTTAGGAAACATACCGATATCAAAGTCGCGATACTGGATATCATGCTCCCTGATACTGACGGATTTGAGGTTTGTAGAAAAATCCGAGCAGCCGACCCACAAATCGGTATCATCATGCTGTCGGCAAAGACCCAGGAAATGGATAAAGTCACCGGCTTGATGACTGGAGCCGACGATTATGTAACCAAACCTTTTTCTCCTGCGGAGCTAACGGCAAGGGTGGATGCTCTTTTGAGAAGATCCGAAGTAACCTTTGGGCAGCCCGACAACGGTATAATCGTATCCGGTCCCTTTAAGTTAAATACCAGAAACAGAACCTTGGAAAAACAAGGAACTAGGATTAAAATTACTCAGGTGGAATATACTATTATTAAAATGTTCATGGATAATCCAGGTAAGGCTCTATCCAGGGAGGATATACTAAACACCGTGTGGGGCAGGGATTATTTCGGCGAGGTAAAGATTGCCGATGTGAACATCAGGCGGCTTCGCATAAAAATAGAAGACGACCCAACAAATCCACAATTCATCACCACTCTATGGGGCTTCGGATACAAATGGGGAGTCTGAAATTAATTATTAATTAAGGTACTTGGAGGGTTGAGTTGGAAGGAGTGTTTTCTAGTTTTGCTAGTGCCATGCGGCAAAAGTGGCTCAGAGTTACTATTTTTACCATACTCGGAGCAGTTGTGAGTGTTGTTTTACTTTTCTCCTTCATTATATATAATTATTATTACTCCACGGTACGTACGGGGCTGGAGGCAAAAGCTAGGACAGCCACAGACTTTTTTGCTAATTTTGTTTCAAGGTCATATGCAGATTACTATAATAGCGCATACAGATATACAGAAACCTTCCGCGAAGCAGATCGCTTGGAACTCCAATTCATCACTGCAGATGGCAGTATCATGATTTCCTCATCCACTATTACTTCTGGCACAACCTTAGATTCTCCCGATGTTTTTTCTGCCATCGAATCTCGGCAGATTTCAACATGGATTGGAAGACGCAGAACAACTGGAGAGCGAATTATGGCAGCATCTGCTCCCCTTATATATAGTGGTGGAGAAGTCGTTGGAGTTATGCGATATATTACAAGTTTGGAACGAGTCGATAGACAAGTTACAATGAGTATTTTTGTTGCTGTGGGAATCGGTTTAGCTGTACTGCTTTTCGTGTTCACAGTGAACCTTATCTTTGTAAGGTCAGTTATTAAACCAGTCAGCGAAATTACGAAAATGTCGAAACGAATTGCTGAAGGTAGTTATGGGATTCAAATTATTAACAGTTATGAAGACGAAATTGGTGAAATGGTGGATTCCATAAATGAAATGTCACAAAAAATAGCTCAGACTGATAAAATCCAAGCGGAGTTCATATCTTCTGTTTCCCACGAATTGAGAACACCTTTGACCGCCATAACAGGCTGGGGCGAAACCCTTATATATAATGAGCAACTGGATGAGGAATCCCAGCGGGGTATAAACATCATGCTCAAAGAAGCCACCCGTCTTACAAAGATGGTGGAAGAAATGTTGGAGTTTACCAGGATAGAAGATGGACGTTTCACTTTGAATGTGGAATTAATAGACATAGCGGCGGAGCTGGAAGACTCCATCTTCACATTTAGGGAATTGCTTCATAAAGACGAGCTTGAGTTTGCATATTCTTCCCATTTAGACGACGATGCAATCATTTCGGGAGACCCAAACCGCCTAAAGCAAGTTTTCTTAAACCTCTTTGACAATGCAGCAAAATACGGTAGAGATGGAAAACGCATCGATGTGGCTGTTTTTTTAGCTTCACCCGACTCAGTGGGAATCACCATCCGGGACTACGGTATCGGTGTTCCAGAGGATGAGCTGGAGAGCATCAAAATGAAGTTCTACAAAGGCAGCAACTCCTTTAAAGAACGGGGAAGCGGGATTGGGCTTGCCGTTTGCGAAGAAATAATCAAACTCCATGGAGGAAAGCTAGAGCTTGCAAATGCAATGGGTGGCGGCTTTCTAGTGACGATATTTTTACCAATGAACAACGAGATGGCAACAGTATGACTAATGTTAAGATGAGATAAATGACTTAAAGTAACGAAAGGCAATTTTACATAAATTATGGCTAGCTCAGAAAGTAAGGAATTGCGTACTTCGATAGGCGGACAGGCTTTAATCGAGGGAATAATGATGCGAGGACCAAAAAAACAGGCAACAGTGGTGAGAACAAAGGATGGATTGGTCACAAAAGTCGAAGAATTAAAGTTAGTTAAAGATAAGTATCCAATATTAGGTTATGTGTTTATCAGAGGAGTCGTAAATTTCGTAAACTCAATGACAGTTGGTATGAAAGCTTTGATGTTTTCAGCTGACCATATACCCGAAGAAGAGCAAGAAGAACCATCAAAATTCGAAAAATGGCTCAATTCTCGACTGGGAAATGATAAGGCGGAAAAATTTACCATCACTTTAGCGGTGGTTTTGGGCATCGCCCTGTCAGTCGGACTCTTTATGATATTACCAACATTTTTAGCAGGTATTTTTACATTACATATAAGCAGTGCGATTGCCAGAAACCTCATAGAAGGCTGCATTCGTATAGTCATTTTTCTATCATATATGTGGCTCGCCACGCGGCTTGAGGATATAAAACGAATGTGGGCATACCATGGCGCTGAACATAAAACCATATATTGCTACGAAAAGGGATTGCCCTTAACCATTGAAAACGTAAGGCTTCAGTCCAGGATGCACCCCCGCTGCGGAACGAGTTTTATGTTCATTGTTATGATAGTAAGCATATTAGTATTCTCAACTGCCACCTGGAGTAATGTATGGATGCGTATTGTTTTGCGATTGCTCCTGCTACCGGTTGTGGTATCTATCAGTTACGAAATTATCAGGTTGGCAGGAAAGTATGACAATCCGATCACTAAATTCGTCTCAGCACCGGGTAAAGCCCTCCAAAGGCTTACAACACAAGAGCCTGACGATGAAATGATCGAAGTTGCGATAGAAGCCATGCTTTTGGTGATTCCAGAGACTCCAGAGGAAGCGTTGTGGTAATGCGATTATGAGTAATAGAGGATGTAGTAATATATGAATACGTATAACGACCTCTATTTGAGAGCGCGAAGGAAGCTGCGTGCGGCAAATATCGAAGCATATGAGCTGGAAGCGCGTTTGATAATATCCCATGCAACTGGGAAGACTCGTGAGGAGTTGCTTGAACTAAGCAGATTTTTCATTGCAGACAACGATATCTTAAATACAGTTGACGAAATGCTTGAAAGACGGCTCAGTGGCGAACCTGTTGCTTATATAGTCGGGGAATGGGAGTTTTATGGTATGCCACTGTCTGTGGACAGGTCTGTTTTGATTCCAAGAGTGGATACCGAAATCCTGGCAGCAGAGGCGATACGCTTAATGAAGCTCAAAGGAGAAAAGACAAGGGTGCTAGACCTTTGTACAGGAAGCGGAGCCATTGGGCTTGCAGTAGCAGCAAATGTTCCCGATTGCCGTGTGGTGGCTGCAGACATTTCAGAGAGTGCTTTAGCGATTTGCCGTATGAATATGCTGCGCAACCGATTGACTCGTAATGTGACAGCCATACTAGCAGACGCTCGAGAAGAACCGCCATCCTTATTGGGAACATTCGATGCGATTGTTTGCAATCCTCCTTACATTCCCACCTGGGAGCTTTCGAGATTAGATACATCCGTTCGAGACTATGAACCTAGATTAGCACTTGACGGTGGTGATGATGGACTGGAATTTTTCAGATTAATCAGCAAAAAATGGCAAACGCTTCTCAGGGAAGGCGGTTATCTAGCTTTCGAGTGCGGTATCGGACAATCCCAAGCAGTTTCTGATATAATGGAAGTAAATGGTTTCATAAATATAAAGACCCACCTTGACACCTTAGAAATAGAAAGGGTAATTGTGGGACAGGTTAAGAATTAGGAGTTAGGAATTAGGAGTTAGGTTTACCAAATTCCGCGTGAAATGACTGGGAGGTCAAAAACATGGCAGAGAAGAAAAAATACACACCGGCAACACCGGCGGAAGATAGGCAAAAGGCATTGGAAACAGCGATGTCCCAGATAGAAAAGAACCACGGTAAGGGAGCAATAATGCGCCTTGGCGATAGGCAAACCATTCAAGTTGATGCCATTTCCACGGGTTCTATTTCATTGGATTTTGCTTTGGGAATCGGTGGAGTGCCAAAGGGTAGGATAGTAGAAATATTCGGTCCGGAATCCTCTGGTAAAACCACTTTGGCTCTACACATCATAGCCGAAGCGCAAAAAGCAGGCGGTGAAGCTGCATTCATTGATGCGGAGCATGCTTTGGAACCNGCATATGCAAGGGCAGTTGGTGTTGATATTGAAAACCTTTTGATTTCACAACCCGATATGGGCGATGATGCCTTGGCTATTACGGAACTCTTGGTGCGTTCTGGTGCTGTGGATGTGGTGGTAATCGACTCTGTAGCAGCACTTGTTCCCAGACAAGAAGTGGAAGGTGAGATAGGGGATGCCAGCGTCGGTGTAGTTGCCAGACTCATGTCCCAAGCCCTCAGAAAGCTAGCAGGCTCCATATCTAGAACAAATTGCATAGTCATATTTATTAACCAGTTGCGTGAAAAAATCGGGGTGACATATGGAAATCCCGAAACCACACCAGGTGGTAGAGCTCTAAAATATTTTTCCAGTGTCCGCATCGATGTGAGACGAGCAGAAACTATTAAGGTAGGCACAGAGCAAGTTGGTAATAGAACAAGGGCAAAAATTGTGAAAAATAAAGTTGCTCCGCCATTTAGAGAAGCTGAATTTGATATAATGTTCGGCGAAGGCATATCAAAATATGGTGAAATAGTTGATTTAGGTGTCAGGCTTGGAATCATTGAAAAGAGCGGTGCATGGTACACAATCAGTGACCTTCGTTTCCAAGGCAGAGATAACCTGAAAGAATACCTTAAAGATCATCAAGATGTCTCAGACGAACTGGAAGCCCAAATCAGGCGAGATTCCCAAAAACTAATGTCCCCCCAAGAAAAAGTAGCAGCCATAGCAGCCGGCAGAGCGGTTGACATAGACGCAGACGATTTTGAGGGATAGGTTTTCAATGAACAATGAACAATTAGACCTCGTGTCATTCTAAGCACACCCGGTGTCATTCTGAGCGAAGCGAAGAATCTTATTGCAACACAACGAAAAACAAGTGAACACATATAGTGTGCGTATATCTATTGATAGCACCCAATATGTCATACTGAGGGAACCTCAATGTCATACTAAGCACACCCCGTGTCATTCTGAGCGAAGCGAAGAATCTTATTGCAACACAACGAAAAACGAATGAACACATATAGTGTGCGGGTGAACACATAATAAGTTCAAACGAAAAGGTGTACCTATTGACCATTGAAAGCGTTGAAAAGAAAAGTGAAAAATCCAGCATCTATATAATATATTTTGATGATGGCACCGAGATGAGTATGAATGCGAACCAACTTGGACTACATGGGATTCACGAAGGGAAAGAGTTTACCCAGGAAGAATATGCCCATTTTCGCATAGAAGTGGAACTTGGCGAATCTAAAGCAAAAGCATTGCAAACATTGGGGAGCAGACAGCTATCTTCAAGGGAAATACAAAAACGATTAATTAGCAAAGGTTATAGTCCTGAAATAGCAGAAATGACATCGGATTGGCTAAATGATATAGGCTTAATCAACGATGAAGAATATGGAAAATCCATAGCGAGACATTATGCCCAAAAAGGATATGGACAAGCAAGGATTAGGCAAGAGCTTTTCAAAAGAGGCATTGAACGTGAGTTATGGGAACAATCTTTAGAGGAAATAGAAGGAAGCGAAGATGCCGTATTTACGTTCATTGAAAGAAAGCTCCGAACGGGTGACAGCGAAAAGGATATAGAACGCATCACAGCAGCCTTAGTCCGAAGAGGTTACAGCTATTCGGAAGCAAAAGAGACATTGCGAAGATATTTCGATGAAAACGAAGATTGATGAATAACAATAAAAAATATGTAATAAAACAAACAAGGATAAAAAAATGTCTTTTAAAATCGGAATAGTCTCGCTGGGNTGTGCAAAAAACCTTATAAACACAGAACAAATGATGTACTTGCTCACCGAAGCAGGCTATGAAGTAACAAGCGAAACAGAGGATGTGGCAGCTGTCCTAGTGAATACCTGCGGCTTCATCGAAAGCGCAAAGATGGAAGCCATAGATACCATCATCGAACTGGGTAAGCTAAAAGAAGAAGGGCGCATAAAAAAACTCATAGTAGCTGGTTGCCTTGCTGAGCGATACAAAGATGAGATACTAAGCCAAATGCCGGAAATAGATGCAGTTGTAGGTGTTGGGAGCTTTGATGAAATTGTGGCTGCAGTAAAAGGAGCTTTAGCTGATATAGAAAATGCTACTGAAATCGATATAGCATCTGAAATCGAAAATGCATCTGGAAACGATAGCACACAAAAAACAAAGCAAATCCAATCTCAAACACAAGCAAAAGCCCAGTATTTTGGCGACATCAATGCAAAACTCAGCGAAACTAAAAGAGTCATTACAACATCCACTGCTTGGACATACCTGAAAATCGCCGACGGCTGCGATAATCATTGCGCCTACTGCGCTATCCCGAGTATTCGGGGCCGTTTTCGTAGCCGTCATATGGAAAACATAATAGATGAAGCAAAAGACCTTGCTCAAAAGGGTATTAAGGAACTAATTATAGTAGCGCAGGATGTGACGAGATATGGGCGTGATCTTTATGGGAAAGCAATGTTAGCAACGCTTCTTAGGGAGCTGTGTACCATTGAATCCATAAAGTGGATTCGTCTACATTATTTATATCCTGATGAAATTAGCGATGAACTTATTGAAGTAATCGCAGAAAATGATATAATAGTGAAGTATCTCGATATACCTATCCAACATATAAATGATGAAATACTGAAAAATATGGGTAGAAGGGGTACTGGCGATGAAATAAAGTCATTAATTTCGCATCTGCGGGAGCGGATACCTGGATTGGTGCTTCGCACAAGCATCATTGCTGGTTTACCTGGTGAAAATGATGAGCAGTTCGATGAGCTGGGACAATTTCTCAAAGAGGCGAAAATCCAACGTACTGGCATTTTTACATATTCTCCAGAAGAGGGAACGCCAGCTGCAGATATGGATAGACCAGAGCAATATATGGCTGAACACCGTGCAAAAGTGCTGGGTGACATCCAGTCCATCGTAATAGATGATTACAATGCAGCAAGAATTGGTACAACTACGGAAGTTTTAATCGAATCAATGACCGATGAAGGTTATATCGGTCGCAGTTATGCNGAATCTCCTGAAATAGATGGATATATCCATATTGATGGAGATGGGATAAACATAGATGAGTTCGTTTCTGTGCTGATAACAGATGCACGAGACGGAGAATTGTTTGGGGTGAGAGTTCTCGATGAATACAGCGAATAAATTGACAATTACAAGGATATTGCTGATACCTGTGTACCTGCTGGTGCTATACATAGGTTTCCGTGGCAGCAACTTGGTGGCGATGGCGATATTCATAATAGCATCANTGACAGACCTNGCGGATGGATATATAGCCAGAAGCAGAAATGAAGAAACGGAGTTCGGTGTATTCGCTGACCCNTTGGCAGATAAAATCCTTGTCGTTTCTGCAATGCTTTGGTTCGTGGAAAAGGGGACACTTCCAGGCTGGGTTGCTCTAATCGTGATAATCCGCGAGTTCATGGTGACAGCTCTCAGGCTCATCGCAGTGGGTAGCGGTAGGGTCATAGCTGCTGGTATTACAGGAAAAGTGAAGACTGTGGTGACGATGATATGCCTTTCAGCGATGCATATAAATATGCCCAGATGGATACTATATTATTGTTTCGCCGCTATATCAGCCACAACCATTGTATCAGGTATTGAATATTATGTTAAAAACTTCGATGTATTAAAACTCCAATTGAGCAATCGATAATGCATAAAACAGATAAATAAAAGGGGATTAGTTGAACTTGGAATTTAAAAAACTAACACTGGATGATATTGACAGACTAAGACCATACTTTACAGAAAACACATGCCGTATTAATGACTGTACGGTGGGTGGTACATTCATATGGCGAGATTATCATCAAACAGAGTACTCATTGGATGACGATGGAGTGCTATTTTTTAAGATATCATACCCAGAACCAGCATTCACACAGCCGAGGGGAATAGAACCTAATAGAGAGTCATATGAACGCATAATCGAATATGCCGAATCAAATGACCTACCAGTTCGCCTGTGTGCAGTAGGCGAAGCCAAGCTAGAGGGTATACTTGAACTCTTCCCAGGTTCGACAGTGAAAAGTGATAGAAACACATTCGACTATTTATATAATAGCAGCGACTTAACTACTCTTGCAGGTCGCAAATACTCGGGACAACGTAATCATATCAATAGGTTCATGCGTGAACACCCAACATGGTCATTTGAGCCGCTGACAAATGAACGAATCCCTGAAGTAATAGCCTTTTATCAAAAATTCGCCCAAGAAAACATCAAGGATGCTTTTTCATATAATGAAGGTAACTTAAAATCTGAGGAAGTTCTTGATAATTTCGAGCTATATGGTCAGTATGGCGGAGTGCTGTATGTGAAAGATGTGGTAGTTGGTGCTTCCTTTGGTGAGCCTCTTGGAGACACTCTCTATGTACACCAGGAAAAAGCCGATGTTTCCTATCATGGCGCATACCCCATGCTGGTAAACCAATTTGCGAAAATGTATGTCACAGATGAGATCGAGCATATAAACAGAGAAGAAGACGACGGCGTGGAAGGCTTACGCACATCAAAAATGTCATACCACCCATCCATGCTCATGACTAAATACACAGTTGAGCTTAAATACTAATGAGGTGATAAATTGCCAATCTACACAATTATCGCTGGTGTCAACGGAGTGGGAAAGTCTAGCTTGACAGGTGTATTAAGAGCCGAACGTAATGATTTGGGTTATATAATTGATGTTGACAAAATAGGTACAGAGACAAAAAGTAATCCAATAAATGCTGGGAAAATCGCATTGAATAAAATCGATGATTGTCTCTCAAAGGGCTTGTCTTTCACCCAAGAAACTACACTATCTGGTTTTAGAACAGAAAAGTCAGTTAAGATAGCCAAAGATAAAGGATATACCACTCGATTATTCTACATTGGTCTTGATACTGCTCTGGAGAGCGAAAAGCGCATCAAAAACCGAGTTGAAAAAGGTGGACATGATGTCGATTCAAAAGATGTCCAGCGGCGTTTTAATAAACGATTTGAAGATTTGATAAAAATTTTACCACTATGCGACGAAGTACGCCTGTATGACAACGAAAATGGATTCATCGAAGTTGCTGAATATAAAAACGGAAAGTTAATATGCAAAGGCGATTACAGACCAACATGGCTAGTGGAGCTAGCTAGAATGCTATAATAATTAAACTACAGATAATAATAAAAAGCGTCTAAAATATGCAAAAAGTGCATATTTTGGTCGCTTTTTTTTATTATTCTGTTTAGCTATAATACAATTCAAAATATGTATCGGCTAAAAGCGTACTTGTGCTCTTTTTCTTTCTATAATCACAAGCAGTAATAGAAAGGAAAAAGCGTAGATGGAAATATATGGTTATGTCCGCGTTTCCAGCATGGAACAAAATGAAGCCAGGCAAATGAAAGCCTTTGAGGAGCAATGCATATCAACGAGTAATATTTNCACAGACAAACAATCGGGGAACGATTTTGATAGACCCCAGTACAAAATGCTACTGGAAAAAATCAAGCCTGGCGATTTGCTCTATATAACGAGCATCGACAGGCTTGGTCGTAATTATGAAGAAATATTAAACCAATGGCGAATACTCACCAAGGAGTTATACATAGACATTGCAGTTTTAAGTATGCCTCTACTGGACACTCGCTTGAATAAAGACCTAATGGGTACCTTCATAGCAGATTTAGTCTTGCAAATACTATCCTTCGTAGCCCACAGCGAACGAGACAACATAAAAAGCCGCCAAGCCGAGGGCATAGCTGCCGCAAAAGCAAGGGGAGTCCGCTTCGGCAGGCCAAAAATAAAGCTCCCCGATAATTTCGACGAGCTGGTTAGTAAATGGGAGAGCGGTAAAATTAAGTTTCCGGAAGTCCTAGCAAAATCAGGCTTAAAACAAGCGACTTTCTATAAGCACCTACGAGAGCATCGAGAGAGTCGGTGAAAGCTGATAGGTGGAGATATAATGAGTTTCAAACTATGCAAAAGTGTACATTTATGTAGTGCGAATTTTTATATAATACAAGCTTTTCCATGCAAAATGGGAGGACATATTGTGCATATTTATGCAATTATTCATAAAATGATAGGTTATATGCATAAATAGCATGCTTTTATTCAAGTCATGTAATAAATTAAACGAACTATATAAATGTACAGGTTATTACACAAGAAAGAGGTAGGGAGGAGAACATTATGGTAATAATATCATATTTTTTAGGGATATTATGGATGCTCATTTATATTTATTCGTTTTCAGAGCTTGAACAGTAATTCAAATGGAGTGTCAAATTAGCGTAATGGTGTGTATTGATAGTACTTAGAGAAGTATTACATATGTGTCATTATTATTGAACGAAATACAATGTTGTATTAATATTTCGTATTCTTTAGATTATTAAAAAGCATATGTGAAAGGGAAGAAACAATATGTTTTGTCATAATTGCGGAGCTCGGGTACCAGAAAATTCAGCTTTTTGCCAAAAATGCGGAACAAAAATGCCAATATCAGAATCTGAATCAGCATCAAAATCAGAATCAGAATCAGGGACTGAACAAATTAATAATAATTCTGAAAATATCAGTATTCTAGTTAACCAATATACAGGACTTAAAGAGTACAAAACATTGGAATTTCCAAATACACCTGAAGGTCAGAGAAACAAAATACTTACACTTGAGAATCTTTCACGAGAAGGCTGGAGAGTAGTAAGCGAAACAGTAACCGAAGGTAGTTTCAAAGGAGGGAAAGCTTGTTGCTTATATTTGATTTGTGCACCTTTAGCTTTCTTGGCGGGTAAAAAGGACGGAACCATTAATGTTACACTTCAAAGAGATGTTTAACGTATGTATCTAATCAACAATGTAAATATATTTGGGAATGCGATTCCGAATAAAACTCCTGTAATGAAGCGTAGTGTGTTATTTGATTCTCTAAGTTGAAACAATTGTGTAAAGCCATCGATTGATATTGAAGTAATTGATAATATGACAAACCAGAGCATGATAGAATTATTAAAAGGCAATAGTATTGGAAAAATGAAAAAACCCACCAGTATACCAGTGCATCTGGCGCATATATGAAATTGTCTACCTTTCAAGAAAAATGATCTTTCTTGAATATTATGACAACGAAAAATGTAACTAATATACGGATTATCAATAAATATTAGTGTAATGAGCTTTTCTAAAAAATTCATACTATTACTATACATAATAATAACCATAAAATCAATATCAGTTATGAACTGTATATTTAAATCTAGCTAGCTGGATGATGATATATGACAGGGGAGTTAAATAGCATATATAAGGAGATAAATCATGTTTTGTAATAAATGCGGAAACAGACTCGTTGAAGGTGCTCAATTTTGTAATAGCTGTGGCGCAAAAGTTATAATTGACAGTGAAGCGATGCAGATAGAAATAAATTCTAATGACGATAATATTGCGATTGAGTCTTATATAACTGAGGATGATTTAATACCTGAAACTCAAATAATAGTGGTTGATGAAATAATCAAGACTAATGATATTGATGTTGCTGATACAGCAAGAACGCTGTTATATGAAGACATAATGGCAATCGAAAACCTTTCAAAAATTGATGAAATTGAAAAAACAGTTATTCCTAGTGTTGATGTTGAAATACCACAGAGTTTAATAATACCTATAAGTAGTGAACTAGCACCAACTGTTGTAATTGAAGCAACTAATGACTTTAGTAGTTCAAACATTGGAAGCAATATTGTTTATAAATATGATAAAATCGCAAATCTCGAAAAAAAATTTGACGAAGCGCAAAGAGATCAAGATCGACACATACATCTCTATCTCATTATTTTTAGTACAATATTAGTTTTTATTATCAGTAATTTTATGCCTAGGTTAATGGATGAGTATCCAAGATTATCTTTACGTGGACTATATAATTTACGAGACATTTATGCTGCTGCGTGGAATTATTATACTGCAATATACATTGAAGGGATTATTTATAGACGCATCTTCTTTTGTATTTTTATTAACATTGTTAATTTTCTCTTAGCAGCAAAATTGATACTCTTTATGTATCGACATAGAAAACCTTATATAATTAGTAAGGCATCTGAGGCATATACCCAGCTTTTAAAACTGATTGAATTACAGTATGATTTAGATGATAAAACAAGATATAGATATAAGAAAAACATCAGAAATATTACTTATTATGGTTTATATGCCGACACTATTGCCGATTGGCTTAATGAATGTATTGAGGAGACTGGAGTAACTTATTATGACATTTTGATTATAAAAGAAGCATATGACCCACTAGAATACGAATTTATTACTCGTTTTTCGAATATGTTTGGCATAAAAACAGAACAAAGTCATAGCATATTGTTTGGAGGTGTGACAGTTTTAGTTTTTATGATGTTGATATTGGGTATGCAAACATCAAGTAAAAAAACGAATAATAATAATAATACTTCAACAACATCGAATCAATCTATAGCATCAGTTCCCAAATCAATAGTTACACCATCATCTACACCCCGACCCTCACCATCACCTACTCCCTCACCGTCCCCATCCCCATCCCCATCACCGTCACCGTCTCCCTCGCCCTCGCCTTCGCCATCACCAACACCAAGACCCTCAACAATGAGTATCAGCGGATTCAAAGCACCACCTGACCAATATGTCGGAGCAATATTCGGAGTCAGAGGAATTATAGAATCAAATTACGAAATAGCAATGGTATTGGTCGCCATTGAAAATGCCAATGGTGACATCGAAACAAGTAGCATCGCATTTCCAAATGCATATAGTTATGATATTAAGAATCTCGATTATGATATCCTTTTTGACAAGCTGACAGCAGGGAAGAAAACATATTATTGTGTAGCTACCGATGAAATGGGAACTAAAACCTGGGAACACACTTTTTGGGTTTATAGTAGATAAAGCAGACAGAGTTACGTTGTCATGGAGGTTTTACTCTGATGAAAAGTGTTATGAAATATAGAAAAACAATATTTGTTGACATTAAAAATGCATTGCTAATAGTTCTATTGATTATTGTTTTTTTAAGCGTTGGTAGTTGTGCCAATAACAATGATAGCACTACTGCTTCACCCGATGAAATTATAATTGATGCAGAAGTAAGCGAAGCGGAAGTAATCAAAGATAATCAGATTGATATTGTCGATATAGAAGATATAACAAAGAAAGTTGACAATGAAGATATTGATAGTGTTAGGTTGCAATCATTTGAGCAATTAGTAAAGCTTCATGATGAAATGAATACTGACAGTGAAGAGCCTGTGAAAGAGTATGAAGAACATACAAATGAGAATATAGAACAAAGTCTAGAGTCTACAAATATTATCGTATTGCTTGATGTACCTTCATATGACCAAAGAGACCTTGGTTATCCATTAGGTTGCGAACTGGTATCTCTAGCCATGCTTATGAACTTTAAGACCGAGGTTGATATAAAGGACCTATATGATGATCTCCCGAGAGCTGATCACCCAGAAGAAGGCTTCAGAGGTGACCCAGCGTCATCTTCCCGAGGCTGGACCATATTCCCTTCAGCGTTGAAAGACATGATGGAAAAATATATTGATGGATTTTATGACATGAGCGGTTTGGAAATGGCAGATTTAATGGAACAGCTTGATGATAACAAGCCAATAATGGTATGGATCAAAGGAATGGGATGGGCAGTCCACGCATTATGCTTAACAGGATACGATGAACAAGGTTTCTATTACAACGACCCTTGGACAGGCGAAAAAAATGCATATTTATCATTTGATAATTTCTACGAAATTTGGAACGAACCTATATACGACAGTGTACTGGAGTTAACTTATGAACCACGGAAAGCTATGAGTTACTGATTTATATTCAAAGCGAAACATCAAAGGGGAGCAACATAGTAAGCATTAAGCTCTAAGATGAGAACAAGGGGTAGTTACTCATGAAACAATATGTTTCGGCATTACTCGTTATTATTTTTATTGTTATCCTTTCTACATTTACGGTTGTATTTGGCACAGCAGCTGGTACACCGGTGGCTACTACTAACCATGTGGGTTTCATCGATATTGAGAATCATGAGGCTAAAAGCGCAATAGAAAAATGGGCGAGAAAGGGCGTTATCCCAGCAGCGAATGATGGGTTATTTCGCCCCGATGATGATATTAGCCGAGCAGAGCTGGCAGCTATCATTGTTCGATTGATTGGTTACAGTGATATATCATGTGAAAAACCATTTGATATAAGCGAAAGCGACTGGTTTTACTCTGATATTATGAAGCTTGTATCGGCAAATGTCATTCGTTTGAGTAATGGTTATGCTCGCCCCTTTGATAGTGCGACCAGGGAAGAAGCAATTGTCATGATAGCTCGCGCTTTTAGAATAGCTGATAGAATTGAGAGTGAAATCTATTATATAGACAGTGATGAAATAAGCACTTGGGCACTTGGGCTCGTCCATTATATGCAGCAATCTGGATACCTTCGTATTTTCGATAATAGACTCATGCCAAGTAAAAATATTACTCGCGCAGAAACGATAATGATGATCGACTCCATGATTGCAGAAATATACACCGAGCCTGGAATTTACAGCGAAACCATCGAGGGGAGTTTAATTATCAGCTCCTCGGGAGTGGTTCTCAGTGGTGCAACGATAAAAGGCAATATATATGTCGTAGAAGGAATCGGTCAAGATGGTTACTTCACCATTGATGAAAATACCGTGGTCGATTGGTATGTCTATGTATGGGCAGGTAGACACAATCCTTTTCCGCATATTAATCCTAACGCTCCTATGGT
>JGI24701J34945_10000396_pt1 | contig 23958 bp, 28 predicted proteins | sample TergutTh196P3_FD_34945 | JGI IMG/M metagenome (IMG submission 34945)
TTTGAAAATTTGCAAGGATTGTTTGGTAAAACTTTTGCAACTTCAGATATTTACGACGTGAATCATAATAGGTTGACTAAGGCTATGCATATATCATCTGTCAAGGATATATTTGCACGTATAGCTCCTAAGTATGGGATAGTAGTTTCGTTGGTGAATCCTGCTTATACTTCGCAAACATGTCCGCGTTGCGGTTGCGTTGACAATGAAAACAGATTAACACAGGAGGACTTTGAATGTATTGAATGTGGATATAAAGATAATGCTGATGGTGTCGGTGCATGGAATACAGGTCATCGAATCAAGAATGCAGTGCTTCGAGATGAGCTGTCAGTATTAAATGAAAATAAGACTGGTTTTATACCTAGAAAAATGAAATACAAAGAAATAAAATCAGTCCTAAATAAATGCCGACCCATCGTTTGGAATAATCCAGATGTAGAGAACCTACGTAGAATTTCGTAGATTTTAGGGAACGGCGTGGAAGTCGCCCGTAAAGCATTTGAAAAAGCTAGGCGAGAATATGAAGAAAAAATTAAAAGAGAAAAATACCCATGGAAAATGTAAATTTTGGAAATTCTTTTGTCGCAGTGATAATGACTGTACCCCAACGGTTACAGTACGCATTGCATTTACAGCATGATTTAAAAACTACATACGGTATCGATGTGGTCATTGACGAAGATGAAATACTATTGCCTATCGAGAAGGATTTGTTGGCTGATGTCGATGCTCCTGATTGGTGGAAAGCCAGCTATCCTTATGTGAGGCATCTTGGAGCTATCTTAAAAAAGCACCTCGATAAAGATGTATTGCTTTTTGAGGACGATGTGCAGTTGCGTGATAATTTTAGGGAAAATTTACAAAAATTGCTTTCGTCTGATGATACTCCTCCGCATGATGTGTTACTTTTGGGATATGGCAAAACAAATGGATTTGGTTTTGGGGTGAGTAATTATTTGTGTAGAGTTAAGAATGTCATCGGGACGTACGTGACGTTATGGAAAAAAGGCTCGTATCGTAACTTGATTCAACGATACATAGCCAATGATAAAACACTACGTTTGGAAAGCGTTGTAGATCACGAGCCTGTATCGAAATCCAAGCACATTGAAAAAACACGAGGTATTGATCGTGTACTGTGCGAATGGGCAAATGGTTTCGGGTTATTACGTTTGTATGTCGCAAAAACGAACTTCATACGTGGGTTCTTTGTGTCTGATTCTGTTATGGATTTGTCCTTGGGTAAAGGGTTAGATACATCTGACATTCAAAAATGCGTAGAGTACAGAGGCGAGGGCTTTGATCCTTCGTCATATTTGTATTGGAAAGCACCCGTTGATTTGTTGGCAAATGGCTCATTGTACTTTAGTAAAATAGACGTGCCCGTAACAAGTACGTGCAATCTTCACTGTGATACGTGCTGTCAGTTAAATCATGTGCGGAATAATAGACCGACTCCCACAGTAGATGAAGTTTTGAAATCTGTCAAAAGATGGATACGTAAAGGCTTACGTCCTGAAATTGTTGATATCATTGGAGGTGAGCCGTTTTTGTGTGATGGTCTTAAAGAAATAGTGTCTGGAGTAAGAGATACGATTGGTGATAGATGCATGGCGATTTTTACCAATGGCACGCTGTTACATAAATTAGAAAAAGATGAAGCATTGTGTCAACTATTGTATGATACGAACACATTGCTTATTGTTTCTTTACATACTGCTGCTCAAATAGAAAAAAGACCGTCACTTGAAGTGCTTTTGAAGGATACAGGAATTCCATTTATTGTCAAGAATGAGACGTATTTGGCTCCTGTTTATTGTATAGAGGATGGTGTTGTGCGATTTCCACGAAATGATCCTTTATTGTCCTATCGGGCATCTGGCCGTAGGTCGCGTGTGCCTTCCCAGCATTGTTTGACACGAAATTGCCGGACTATCATAGGCGATGAGTTGTATCGGTGTTCGTGGACAGCCCATCGTATTTTGGCTTGTCGTCATGGGCTTTTGCCCGATATTAAGTTGCTTTCAGAGCACCGCCCTGCTAAAATAACTGATGATACGGAAGTGATTCTGGATTATCTTCGTATGTCAGAGGATGTTGATTGTTGTTTTTGTCCAGAGACCAGAATCCGTAAAGATGTCGAACAAACGGATATAACATTGAATATACATGCCTAATAAAGTAGATGTGACAGTTGCTAATGAGCAAACAGCAAAAGAATGGGATGCGATGTGCGATGCGCTCGATTTGCGAGTGGTGACATACAGTCGTGGTAGAGCGAAAACTTCGTCTACGTTAAAACTGATTCCCTACGGGGATTTGTTTGTGCCAGAAGCGGAACAAGAGGAATATGCGGCGGCAGCACCCTATCGTAAAGTTTACACGTATCCTGATACTATTCGCAGTGATTATGATGCGAATATGTTTGTGCGAAAACATCATCCTGACAAACCGAAGCGTATTTGGAACTTCGATGATGATGTTACGGGATTTTTTAGGGCGACAGGAGCAGGCCCCGTCGCCGTTTCAGTCGAAGAAGGGATGCGACACGTTTTTGTGCTGACACAGATGGCTATTGATCTTGGATGTCATTTGTATGGATTGACTTTGTTTCGTAATATTTTGTACTATCGAGAAAATGCCCCATTTTCGTTGAATCATTATCTTGAAGCGACTGCGATGGGATATAATGAGTGTCCTTATTTTGCCGAGCGTGTTATAGGTCATTGGGATATTGATTTGTGTATGCAGGCGTTGGCAAAAGACCGTATAATTCTATCAAGTAATATGTACGCAATACAGCATGACGTGTCACGTAACGTATTGAACGATAATACGAAAAAGTACCTCGAAAATAAATGGGGGAAAAAGCACCTGTCTTTTCCCTTAGGGAAGAACAAAAACTATAAGATGAACGTTTGTGTTGACCATCGCTCCGAAACAATCCCGCCAGAATATCGATAGTCGAATTTCTATGATTGTTTTGACAATCCTGCAATTTTTATAAATGATGAAAAAAGAAAAAAAGAAGTTACTCACTAAAAACAACTTTGATGTATTTGAAGTGCGGTCGCTTTTGCAGAAGGCTATTCGTCGAAATGACGTTGAATGGGCGGCATGGGCGGTACAGGAATTGCTTCCTCAATGGTCGGCTATTGTACAGTCTTGTTTGATAGTTGTGGCATGTGAGGATGTTGGTGCGTGTTGTACTGCGCAGCTGCTTGAGAATATAGACACCGCATCAAGGACTTCTGACAGTAGTTTTCCTTTACTGAAGGCTACATTGATGCTCTGTGCTTCAGAAAAAAGCCGAGAAACGGACAACTTTATCTTTGTCGTGTATCCTTTTGTGACAGAATCAGAAATTGAATCGTATGCTGTAACCGAAGATGATAAGCGGTTTGCTGAAGAAGCACTGGACAGCTATAAACTGGAAAAGTGTTTTCCGGCTTCGAAATCTGACTATTTATCAGGTTCTTTTTCTTCAATTGCTGCACAAAAGACAAAGAAACAAACACAGCGGTCTTTGTTTGAACCACCTACAGAAACTGATTTTGGTACAGTGGAATCGTTTGATGAAAGTGAGTCAAAAAACGCTATTGCAGTATTGCGAGCGGCTCTCCGTGCAAAGGACAAGCGAATGGCTGGGTGGGCGTGTTGTTTTTTGAATGTGCATCGGCACGTTGGAGCGGCATGGGATGTCATTTACGAATTCGTGCTGGATTTACCGTCATTATTGCATGAAGAGGTCGTAGCCAATTATCAGTCAGCCGGTTTTCTCAATGCAAAAAAAGCCCGTTCTGAATGCTCATGTTGCCTACAGTTGCTTAAATCTGCGTTTATAATTTGTGGGCAGGATGAGGAGTATGTCAGTGGGGTGGGTATTCCAGATAGTGAAGTCCATGTACATTGGAGGAATAACACTATTGGCAAACCGCTGACGCTGCCCGAATACACGTTTGACATTCACACATTCGCAGGGAAAGCCGCAGGAAAGACAAAAAATGATTTTCTGTTTTCTGAAAATGCAGCGTTGTCGCCGAAACGGGCTGGAACGGTGTTTGACCCGGTTCCTGGTATCGTTTATGGCTAAAAAGTTTAATTATAAAATATTGTATAATTATACTTTTGGTCATGTGACGTTTATTTCTATGCTTTTCTATTATGTAATAACCCAAACTTTTTGATAAAACAATGAAAAATACGCTAGAAGATGTTGTCCGTGATTTGACGAAAAAGACGCAAAATGGTGAAGTCCAATGGGAACCGACTTTGCGGTATGAATCACAAGAAGTCGTTAATTCCTGTGGTTTTGGCCTTATCGAAATACCATATATTGAACGGATTGATGCAGTTGTTAACGGTGTTGACTTTTTGATATTTGCGAAACATCCCATAAAACAATTGATGTTCGCTTTGAATGATCCGGTTTCTTTGATAGCGCCTCGCTTGTACGTGAATGCGAAAGCTGTTTCATACAGGATTAATCACGTTTTGCAAGCAGAACTTCTTGATGCTGCAATTCGTAGTTGCAAACAAAAATGTATTGAGCTTATCGAGGAGCGAGCAAATCGCACAAATGCGGAAATGGATGGTATAGTAGCTCGGTATTACGGTTATTAGTTTTTCTATGATAAGGACAATTATCAATATTTATTTTGTACTATTTAAAATGTCAGAACTTTAAGTGGGTAAGTCAGAAAAAAGAAAATCTACGTTAGAAGCGACAATGGAACGCCGTAAGACACAGGATTACAAAGTGTTTACGTGTAAGATAGATTATTCGCACTTGTCAAAGGAGAAGAAAGAGTATCTTACTCGTTTGTTTTTAGAGGCGAAATGGCTTCGGAACTATATCATAGCCAGAAATGATATTTTCAATGAAACAGACAAACATGATTTTGTCATTGTTTTCAATAAAGATGGTGAAGAAGAGAAAAGAGACTTGATGTGCCTTTCTTCGCAGATGAAACAGGGTATTTTAAATCAGATCAAGGATGACATATTTGGATTATCTGCGAGCAAGAAAAAAGGACGTAATGTAGGTAAATTAAAGTTCAAAAGTAGAGTCAACAGTATTAACCTGCAACAGTTTAAACAAACGTATAGGATTGTTGGCAAAAATCACATAATGCTACAATGTTTCAAGAAGAGATTTAGGGTGCGTGGTTTGAAGCAGATTCCTGTTGGCGCAGAGATAGCGAATGCTAAGTTGCTTCGCAAGCCTAGCGGCTACTACATTGCGATCACATGTTTTGTACCTAAAGTAGAACGAATCAAGGCAGGAAAAGAAATTGGTTTTGATTTTGGTATTGGTACACATATTACAGATACTGAAGGAAAGAAAAACAACTGGAAGTTTCAGGAGACTACACGTCATAAGAGACTACAGCGTAAGGTAAATAAGACGTATAAGTCTGGAAAGAAATCTAGTAAAAATAGAGAATACCGAAAACATTTATGTCGGCTAGAACATGAAAAGTTATCGAATCGTAAGAAAGATACTATTAAAAAGTTTGTATTAAATATCAAGAAAAACTATGATTTTATAGGAGTTCAGGATGAAAACATTGCTGCTTGGAAATCGAGTCGCATGAAAGGTTGGGGACGTATTGTTCATTATTCGATTATGGGTGGAATAATTCGCGAGCTTAAAAAACTCTCGCAAACGCATGTAGTGGATAAATGGGAGCGTACAACTCAAGAATGCCTTATATGTGGTAAGAAAACTAAGCATGGATTGAATGAACGGGTGTTTGTGTGCCCGCATTGTGGATACACGGAAGACCGGGATATTCATTCTGCTCGCCTGGTATTAAAGAAAGCAAAGGAAATTTCTACGGAGTATAGAAATGTAATGCCTGTGGAGAGTGAATCCTCTACTTATGAGTCAGAAATGGCTGATGAGCAAGATTCCTCGATGAAGCAGGAAGCTCCATCCTTTAGGATGGGGTAGCTCATGATACAACATGGAAAATAAAACATCAGTTGTCACCGCCCAGCAAATAGAAAAACTACGTTCTGAATTTGAGACACGTCGAACTCAGGCTGCGATAGCTGCGTCTAAAGTCGCTGAAATCGAAAAGCAGATATTTGACGAATTTGGCGTGTCTATTAACGATGTACCTCAGAAACTGACGGAACTTCAAGAAGCGGCAGATGCTGCACGTGAGCGACTACAGGAAGAATACAGTGAGTTTAATGAACTTTGGGCAATGATAACTAACACATCTGCACCTAGTCCTGTCACATCAACGGATTGGTAGATTATAATATCTTTGTCATGCCTCGAAAAAAGAAAGATATAATATTTGATACCCCGATAACCATTAATGAAACCGCCAATGGAGTTTCGTTAATGGTAGATCAACGGGTAATCCCAAGATTTGTATCACCTCGGAAACTTAAATGCGTGTCATTAGAAGAATTCGCACTTGAAGCAGATGGTTATCCTTTTTATACATACGATGTGCCGAAAGGCGAGCGTGTTTTTCTAATAAAAGACAGTATTTATGACGAAAAAGGAGAATCATACCCTCATAATATAACAGGACTGTTTGCACCATTGTTACATGTTGTAAATAACACAAACGTAGTGCTGGAAGGGTATTTGTGTCCTAATCCCAGGCGCAAACAAACCGAATTGATTTTGTGTGATTGCTTTTTTGCACAAGATTGGAATACGTCGAACATAATAGCACCGATACAGATGCGGTTGTCTGTTCTGATAAATATTGTTTTTGAAGCGAACGTGTTATTTGAGGAAATGGCCGCAGATAGTGTGTTTCCACTTGTATGTAATTTTCGTTTAGTATCGTATATGTGGATGCGATCGATCACTGACGTGAAAACACATTACGCGGTCATGAAGAATTCGACGGCAAATATGGCGTTGATTTTGATAGATTCGCGGACTTTACCGTTGTATGACATTAACACGTATGTACACAGCCCGTCGTCATCACTGGGATTTTACAATGGTGAAGGGTATTGGTTGCTGAAATCGCCTACTCGTAAAAGAACCAGAGCTGTTAATAAAATTGTTACAAAAGAACCTACTGGTAATAAAACAGTAAAGAAAAATGATAAAACTAGAAAAATTTCATAAGTTGATGAGTCCTTTTTTGAAGGATGACTCTGTAGAATTCTGTCAAGAGTTGATGGATCAGTTTGTGAAATCTACGCGACAGCATATAATTCGCGTTAACACCATTGCGTCATTTATTGGTCAGTATTATCCGTACCATGACTTGAGTAAGTTTGATTCGCCTTTTTATTATATCTTGCCGTATCGTCATGGTGAAAAGAAACTTGAGGATATTATCAAACCGGACAGTATGGATGAAGTCAATGAGCTTTTAGGAAAAGCAACGTGGAAGCATATCTTGTCAGATTCGCACCATCCCGAGTTTTGGGACAATAAACTGTCTTTGAATACGCCTTTTGACAGAGATAACCCAAAATGTGATATAGACGCAACGCAAATGAGCGAAAGTGCGCTTGACGAATATACATGTGATTGCATGTCCATGTCGATTCAACTCGATAATGACCCGAAAGCCGTCCACAAGTGGTTTGACGATAACATTTCGACACGAACCGGTTCACGCTGGATAATGTCCGCAAAACAGATAAAGTACATTAATGAGTTAGCGGATAAAATCATTAAAATTCTACAAAATTCTGAACGTAAAGTGTTTTTTGATGTCGATGGCGTTTTGCGCGACATTGTTGGATATTTTGGTACACCCGATGATAACTGGGATGTAAAAGTCGATGGCAAAACCATTTACGAAAAAATCACCGAAGACTTTTCTGTTTTGGCGGACATGCCGCCTATGGACTATATCGACGTGGTGAAAGATTTTGCACCTACGCCGTTCATAATGTCCTCCCAGCAAGAACCGGAAGCACAGAAATTTACAAATTTATGGCTCAAGAAGCATTTTGGTGCAGCGAGCGGTGTTTACGTGACAGAGGGCAGTTGTCATACCAAAGATTCGCTGTTAAACGAGAATGATCGGATTTTTGACGACCATCCGAAATTTCCCGAATCGAATAAATTGATCATTGTCAGCCACGGCTATAATGAACATAAACAAGGACTTCGAGTGAACACGCCATTTGAAATGGAAGCGGCACTCGAAGTTTTGAAAAAGTGGTGAGACTTGTTTTGTAAATTTACATTTGTTCGATAGATGTTGATTTTTTAAATTTTATCTGTTAAACTAATATGAGGACTTTTAATTCGTACGCTGAGCTTGCGGCTGCACCTTCGCACGGTTCTGTTGATCCAAGGATATGTAATGAATCTCCTCCTTTGATTCCGGTTATACCGATTGAAGGTTATGATTTTTCTATGTATGGAAATGAGGGAGATCGCCCGCATGTTCATGTTAAAGCGCCAGGAAATAAAAAAGCGGAATTTTGGCTTTCGCCGCAAATAGCTGTGAAAGATCCTGGTGATATGCGTCCTGACGAACAAAAGGCGGTGATGAAATTGATTGAGCCGAATCAGAAAACGTTTGTCAAACAGTTTGATGAAGTAAAAGAAAAGATGAAACAAGGACAAGTGGAGGATTACAATGGTAAAACAATCCCAAAAAGCGGTCAAGAAAGCCGCAGGAAACAAAAAAGAGGCAGAGCGTACCAACAGCCAGACGAAATCCAGCCGGACAGCTGATGAACTGGTAGAGGTTACATTAATTGCCGAAGACGGTTTTTGGGTGCGCTTTTTTTCAAAAGATTATTTTCGTCGGAAGAAGTTAGGATCTAAGCCGAAGGATTATTTTATTTCCTTTGATGAGTATCCGTACTTTTTTGGTGTCTCTGAAGAAGTGATTCGAGATGTCACTGGCGGTTGGGATGTCATGCGATGGCGTTCATTGGATGTAGATATAGGGATATTTAACTTGGAATATCCCGGAGTACCCGACCATCCCGAAGCAGGCGAGGTGTCTCTTGGTTTTACGCCAAAACAACTTGAACGGTTGAAAGCGTATAATGATTCACAGATAGCTAAAGGTGAGAAGCCGTATGAAAACCCTCATCTGCTTGGTTTTCCGTATTGGCGAATTTTGAATGATATGATGGATGAGTGGGCTGGTGTTATGAGTATTTTTGATGATGGTTTTATGATTCGTTTCTATTCCAAAGAGCATTTTTCTAAAATGAAATGGGAAAAGAAATTGCGGTATCATTTTATTTCGTTTGACGAGTACCCATGTTTTTTTGGTCAGCCAGAAGAAGTAATCCGGCACGTTACGTATTGTTTGGATGTTATTTCATGGCCTTTGCTAAACATCGATATTAACATTTGTAATTTTGAACCAGTAAACTACGATGTGGCCAATCGGTAATTTTTGCTGTTTGGTGCGATTTTGAAAAGTGGTGATATGACTATGTTTAGAAAGAATTGTTGCGACGGCATTTATAACTCGTACGATGTGCATTTCACAAAATTTTGTGATAACAAGTGTGCGCATTGTGTAGATCGAGGTTCATTGACCGTTAATAGCGGCAAGCCGGATTGGAAGGTGATGGCAGATGCCATCATAGCCAATCAGGATGGTTTTGACGACGTGTTGATTCTAGGCGGCGAGCCGTGTTTGTTCCTTTATGAAATGCTACAGTTTGTTCGTGCAGTTAAGGAGCACACCTCGTTAAAAGTGTTTTGCACTTCTTCTGTACCGAAAACATGTTATGATGATCCGATAGTGTTTTCGGAAGTATTGGGCTTGTTGGACGGTTTTAATATGTCGGTGCAACACCATGACGAGGAAATTGCTGATAAAATACGAGGAAACGTATCGCAGTATGATAGGCAAGCATTTTATCGAAATATACCGATGAAACATAAAATCAGGATAAACCTTAATATTGTGAGAGGGCATCTCGATACGAAGGAATCCTTGATTGAATGTTTGACGCATTATGATATAATGGGGTTCAATTCGTTTAAGTTATCGGAAATACAGCATTCGACAAATGATTATAAATCGTTTGAGGAGATATTTGGCATAAAAATGCAGTCGCCTTATTTTGGCGGGTGTCAAGATTATATCGATACAGAGAAAGTGTTAGGGGTTAAACTTAAAACCCCTTTGCTTTTGAAGAGAAGCTGTTTTATATGCGAGGAGACACTTCGAGCTTCGTTTATGGACGGGGTTAAAATGATTGGTAAATATCTTATGAGACAGCCAATCATCGATAATACTCGCTATGGTGTTGTTTATGAGGACGGTTCAATTCGGAAAGGTTGGGTGAAAGAATGAAAAGAATATCGAATTGGTGGACGGCTATGTGCTTGCGGATTTATAGAGTGTCGAAATTGTCATCGATGGATGGCGGGCATTGTGGAGATAGTGGCGGTGGCGGACATTGCGGATAATGCGCATGTTCAAATAGTACGGTCATTCGGCTAGAGATTTTGGATTGTATGGATGTAGATTCTATTATCTTTTATGATAATCGATGTCGAATTTCATGAATTCTGTTTGATGTTCCCCAATGCCGACAAGGAAGATTTTGATGGGCTTGTAGAGGATATTGCGCTCAATGGCTTGTTGGAGCCTATCATGTTATTCGAAGGAAAAATACTCGATGGGCGTTCACGGTATCTTGCGTGTAAAGAGACTAATACGCCCCCGACGTTCATGCCGTTTACGGGTGATAGTGACGAAGCGTACAGTTACGTCGTTTCTAAAAATTTACATCGGCGGCATCTGACAAATGTTCAGCGTGCCTTTATTGTCGCACAACTCAAAAACGATCCGCGAGCTCAAAGTATCAAACAGCGTTTTAAGTTAGCACAAGTGCCGCGTCAGACGCAGGAACACGTCGAGAAGGTCATGAATAACCTCCCGGAGTTCACGAACGCTATGGTTCAGGGTGTTGTGGCACCTCATGCACTTTTGCCTCTCCAAAAGAACTCTGAACGCCGTAAGAAAGCCAAGGCTTTGTTAGACATGGGACAAATCAAGCAACTCATGACGTTGCTGTCTGGAAAAGAATACAGGGCTTTTACCAATTACAAAGACACTACGTTATCGATTAGACGAGCACGTTCCGTTCCGTCTATTGATAAAGTGATAAAACTTATGGATGTGTCTATTGGCTTTTTGCAACGATTTAGTCAGATTGAGGAAGTGTTGGAAGAGTTGGTTAAGGCGCAAATGACAATACGCCAGCAAGAATTACTTAAAATCCCAGTGGATGCTATAAAAACTATTGTGCCTGTACAACGTCAGAAATTACTCGCATTTGACGTTATTTTTCGCCCTCGTTGTCACAACATTGTTTGTTTGATTTGAAGCGGTCATTGGTGTTTTGATTAAATGTGAAAATATGTACAGAAAAACATAAAAGGCGGCAGTGTGAACAATACTGTGCACACCGCCACCCAACCCTCTCCATCCAAGGAGTCTATTTATCATCGCCAAAAGTAACTTTCGGCGGAATCATGTCATATTCTTCCTGTACCGGTTCTTGATGACTCATCATCGCCGAAGTAATAAGAGGCATGGTCGAAAGATTCGCCACAGCAAGCATAGCGTTCAGCATCGTGTCGGTGGACGCGTTATTTGTCGCGACTTCACGAGTGTTTTCCGTTTGCTTATTAACAACTTCGCCACAGCATGCCGTCCCAACAGGAACATCTCCGAACACAGGCTGCCCGTCTTGTACAACCTCAACAACAACAGCTCCGGGATCCACAGTAGTGCTCTCCTCGCCATTCTCATCACAGCTCGGCGAAATTTCGACTTCTTCGGCTTCGATGAGAATATCGTACGTACCGTCACCATTCTGAATCTTACGGTAGTTTTTGACCCTCTTATAGCGTGAATTCGCCTGCATGCCCAATTTATCCAGTGCTCTCTTCGCACCTTCCTGAATTGCGCCATCGACTTTTTCAGCAAGAGACGCATTGCCAGTGTCTTTAGGCGGAATCACATCAGGTTCTTCATCTTCCACGCCAACGTGGTACGTTTGAAATTTGCCCACAGGTTCCATACTATTAACAACGTGAATATTCCTCCCAACGTCGTCCATGTAAGGTCTTGCATCACCACGGATATACTCATCAGCATATAACGTGTCGCCCTTTTTAAGATTTTGCATTTCGCAAAATTCCCCCGACGTTAACATCATGGGGTGATCTATCGATAGTGTAAAAACACCTTTATTCGTATGTAACCGTGCGCAATCTTTCACATCACTGTCGTAAATATAAGCAGATTTATGACAAACAGCACCTTTCCGCTTTGAAAACGAAACACATGTGAACTTGCCGCCGTAGGCTAAAAGTGCGCCGATAGTCATTATAAGACCTCTATTCGCAAGAACTTTAGTGTCCTTCGTAAAACAGCTTCCAAGCGAACTCTGATTGATATGCTGTGCTGGTGTTGGAATTATTTTCAATTTCCGACTTGCTGCAAACTCTATCCTCTTATCCAAAAAATCTTGAAACGAAGGATCACTATACTCCACAATTTGTCCACTATCAAATTGCTCTACACCAAGCACTGAAAAAGGCGACGTATTTGAAGAGCAATACAAATCAAACTCTTGATTATCTTTCTCTGTGGGTGGCAACAGCCCCATGTATTCGCTTGCGTCAGTCACGTTTAATCTCCAATGATAAACAACTCAACGCCACATCATAGCAAAAACCAACAGAACACCAAACAAATAACCTGATGAAGGCAACTACAACAAACGACCTATTTCAAAACTATACACCACACGCAAAATATCTTCCTGTTCTTTTATGATAGGAACAGGCGAGTTCGCCCCAGACCATACAGTGTCCAACACCACATCACACATAGTTTTACCCTGCTCCGTACCAACAACCACCATCTGCCCAACACCGTTTTTGCCATGAACAAACTGATAACTACCATAATTCTCATAACTAACATTAGTTTCTTCACCTGTTTCTTCATCAACTCTCGTACTTTCAAGCGAATCTATTTGTGTCATATCATGTTACGGCATCTGATGTGGTTACTGGTAAAATACAAACACCAGTATTTCAGACGTACTTGTTGGGTGCTATCTTGTTACATAAGGTAGCACCTTATATTCTTTCGTCAATTCGGTTGAACCTCTATTCGCCGTTAGTTTTACACCGTTGCTGTACCCATGACGGCAAAGACGCGTATTATTTAAAAAATAAAAAATTAGATGACGTGTTATTTTCGCCGTTTTCTGATGTTGTTTCGTTAAGTGGTAATTTGTCAAACTCTGATAGAGCCAAAACAGATGATACTGTCTATTTTAGCAAGCCGCTTTTGTCTGATAAAACATTTGAGACTAAAAAGGGTACGTTGCTTGAATTGGAAAATGAGTTGATTTCTGGCTACAAGACTGAATGTGAAATTTCTGAATACAATCGTTGGTTTTTTAATATTGTTGGTTTGTGTGAAGACAAAACAGGGTATGTTGGTGAAGAGGTTCGAAATATTGTATTGGATGGTAAAGTTGTGATTTGATTTATAGACCTCATGTTGATGTTCTTTTGAGAGGTTCGCTCAATGGTTTGGCTCCTGATGTATTTGAGAACTTTGATATAAATGTACTTTGGGATCAGACGCTTTCTAATTTGGTCATACCGGATTTGGTATTCCCTAATTTTGAAATGTATTACAGTCCGGAAAATGGATTAAATACCGAGATTAGCATTGATGGAACGCCAACTACGATTATTGCTGTTTTTATTGCGGATAGAGGAGAGTGGTATAAGGATATTTTTGGGATGCAGGCACAGCAATTTTTAATTGATGATGCTTGGCAGATTTATGGTCATGTTAATGATTATGTTTCAATGATACAGGAGTATCTTGAAAATGTCGTATTTGCACATTATCGTAATTTTTTGAATGGCGTGTATTTGGAATTGATGACGGAGGAATATGAAAAGGATGTTCAGGATATTGTTGGTGGCGATGGTAAGTATTTGGAAATAGCCGAAACACTCAAGTCATACGTAGGCTGGATGTCTGGTGAAATGAAATCCTGGGTGTGCGCTGTAATGGAAGATAGTGCTACTGATAGCCCTGTAGATATAAAAAGTTGGGCTTTTCCGCCCTACCCTTCTCCTGATTATGTACCTAATTATTATGAAACCGCATTATACACATCGAATATAACTGCTCTTGTCGAGCCGTTAATAACAACTAGTTTGGCTGCGAATCAGGCCTTTTTGACAACACGTGGTAATGCTTGGGCGGATTATGTGAAAATACGTACTGGCGTAAGTCCCGCAGGATCTTCTTTTATCGGACTTTTTGAAGCACAAAAGGAAAGTTTTCGGCAGATTTATGAGACATTATTTTGGCAAAGTTTGTCTTTGACGATGTCGAAAACAGAAATACCTTTCGGGTTTTCTGTGGGTACTACTGGTGATGCGTTCACTTCGTACGAACATCTTGTTGAGACGACTTCTGCGACAGTTGGGACGACTGCGATAGTTTATGCAGCAGGAGGTCAGGAATTTTATATTGTTAATAACAGTGGGGAGTGGGAATCATTAGCAACAAACTAATTTTTATATTACTATGCATATTAGAGAAGTTCATGCACGCGCCGTCCGTAACATTGAGCGGCTTGAAAAAGATATCGAAGCCATGACCAGTATAACTAATGCGAATTCTGGTAAGGGGAGAGTTTCTTGCTATCTTTCTGAACTTGAAGTACAACTTCGAGAAGAACTGGATGTTTGGCGACATGTCAAAGAAGATGCCATGTACCACATAAAAGAAGATAAGATACCTTAAATTCAAAAGTGGCTGAATGGTGTGAAGATTTGCCGGTACTGCCAAAAGTAACACGCCAGACTTTGTACAATCTGGAGATGCAGGTTCGAATCCTGCTTCAGCCAATCTATGATAAAATAACATAATTTGATTCCAATTTTCACATTCAAAAAAGGAGAAAGTAATGACATACAGAGAAGCGTACATTAAAAAGGTATTGGAATACGCAAAAGAACATCATATTATTGGTTTCACGGAAGCAAGGGAGCAAATGGAAGCCGAAGAAGCACAAGAGCATTTTGAATCTCTACGCAAAATGGGGATAGGGTGCTGTGATTTAATACAATTACATTCAAAGGGATAATTTTTATTATGAAAAAGACAGAAAACGAAAAAGAAAGAGCATTAGTTGCTCGATTGTTATCGCTCACTCGGTATAACAACATCAAGTGGAATAGATCTGATAAATGTTTTGATGCATATATTCGCAGTTACGCGACGAAAATAGATAACCAAATAGTTGAAATAATCGAATACAAGTGTATCGGCATGTTTTCTTTCGGTTTATTTTGCGGCTACGATTTAGTGATAAGAAGCAGTGCGTCACCTCAAGCCACCGTTTGTGAATCCAAGAAGTTACTTTCACCGTTGTTTGTAGAAGTACGCAAAAATGCTAGACGAGATTATGATTCTCGAAAGAATCAACATATCGATGCTGTTTTGAAAAGTTCTTTGAATGAGAGCTCCGCTCATAGAATGAGTTTTGATCCTGTTTTTGGAACTGCACAGAAATCTGATGATAGCAATTCCTAGAAAATACTATGAAAAACTTGACAATACGTCAACAGGAGTACGTAAAGAAAATTCGTGAATGGGCGATTCGTGATCGCATTGATTTTGTTGATCGTCATAGTCACATGTTGGATACACCTGAAGGAGAAGAAGTACAAACTGAATTGGAACGAATTAAAGCAATTAAAACAGAAGACGCGTCGTTTGAAGATATTCGTTTATGGTGCTATTATGCGTCACTTTGGCAACGAGGATTGTTGCTTGCTACACCTACAGAAAAACTGGATATTGTCAAAGAACTTAATAGAATCGAGAAAATTAGGCGAAAAGCAGCTACTTTATTAGGAGATACGCCAATACACCATAAATACGAATTGTAATTTTTTGAAAGGAAACGAAATTATGGCAATAAGAAGTTTGATTGCAATCCAACATGCGGACAAAACTGTAGAATCTATCTACTGTCATTGGGGCGGTGAACCCAAAAACAACGGCAGGTGTCTGTTCGAGCATTACAGTGATCGTGATAAAATAGAATATCTGATTTCGTTTGGTAGTCTGGCGAGATTAGAGTCGCGTATTGATCCCGTAGCAGAGCATTCTTGGGAATCGCCCGAAAGTGGAACGTGTGTTTTCTACCATCGAGACAGAAATGATCCGTTTGATGATGGTGTAAAATCTAGAACACACGATGATATAACGGCTCTTTTGGATGGCAATCTGTTTTGGATCGAGTACATTTATATTTTCACTGCTGAAAATATTTGGACGATGTATGTTCGTAAGCACGGAGAAGTTCAAAAGCGGCAAATATTGCAGGATGTTTTGGACTAGATTGAAAATCGTTCTTGATATTTCTGTTATAATGAATTGGCTTTGATTTGCTTTTTGATACTATGGCCAGTTCAAGAAAACAGAAATATCATTGGATACTTTTGGCAGAAACGTGTTGTCGCGGTTGTCATACTCATGATGAGTTTTCATTCAATTCACATGTAGGTATTGAAATATTTAGAATAAATGACGTTTTACGAGGGCGTAGGTGTGAACGCAGTACAGATAATGCAAATAATCCAGGTGTTGTTACTAGAGATGAACTAGAAAGCTATCGGTATGCATTCGACCCTCATAACGCACATGAGAATGTCATAAAAGAAACTGGATATTTTGCTCCGGGTATGTTTCGTGTGTATAAACAAACGCTCACAAGCAGCGTGTTGGAAAACATCCCGGAATTTGATGAAGATGGTGTCCCAAATTATGTTGGTGAAAAAACGCTTACATTAACAAAATATGTTTATGTTAAAGGGTATGATGAAGAAAATTTGGTTGTTTCTGATGTGGAGTGTACGTATCCTTCGGTAATGGTAAATGGTTCATGGGAAACAACAAAGCCTGATATGAAACATCCTCTTTGGTTGTTGGATACGGGTAGTGGTACTGCAAATTCTTTTTTGAATGTCGGTACATACATTAATCGAAATAGTATAGGTTATTTGATGTACAGATTCGATAGACCTGTGGCTATTCGAGGATTGGTATCTTTGTTTTATGTTGATAACGCATTTTTAGTAAATAACGAAAATCCCAGGTATCTTACATCTTGGTATGTAGAAGGTCGTATTCGGGGAAATGATGATATCCCAGAAACAGATTGGTTCCCAATTACGCAGTTTTCGCATAGACCTTATGATATCAGCACTAGTGGAACCGGCTCTGGTAGCGGTTCAGGTGCAGTTAATTTTGGCGGTGTAGTTCCGCCATATGTTATTACGCGCCCACACACGTTTCCGTCAGTGGTTGTGGATGAAATTCGTGTTTTTGCGGCTATACCTAATTTAGTTCAGACAGTGAATAGAAGCGGTAGGGATTTATTGCCTGTGATTTATTGGTATGAGTATTCACCTTTGTTGTATGCGCATAGAGGTATCGCCCCGTCAAGTCACAGTGTTTTGAATAATGATACGTTGCGAAATATAACATCGTTTGGGCTTTTAGATGGGTATCATAGCGGTGGCGGTACACAGCCTCATCAAATGGCTTGTATCGCGGCGAAAGCGGTTCCTATACAAGAACGTGACAGATGGTATGATATAGTAGATAGTTTTCTCGACAGTAATCCCAATGATCCGTGTTTGAAAGGATATAATGCGAGTATATGGGACGAGCATGATTTAAACTTTCGTTATCCGTTATTGAAAGGTACGCTTATTGATTTAGATGATTGGGCTGCTGATGATTATTCTGTTGATTATTTGAAATGTTTGGGTGATGTGGATATTGCAGATCCTCTTTGGGATGATTTCGTTGTGAAATTGATTCCTTTTAGAAATCCATCGAATTGGATTTTTGGTAATACGATAGAAACAATACCTAACACCCCCGCAGTTGATGGCGGTATGAGAATGAGAATAAGCCCTTATCCTATATTTGAACAAATTGATGTTAAGGGAGTTATGTATTTACCGATGATACAAAAACATCGTAGTAGTTTGGCGTATTTGAAATTTTCTCCATATCCGCATTACGATCGTGTTGATAATAATGGTAGTCCTGTTGTTTTTGGTGATTATGGTTTAACCAGAAATGGATATTTCTTTTTTGTGGCAGAAAGTCGGGATGGGAATAGTGAAAATTGGTTTAATGTTTTTAAGGCGAATCCGTATCGTTCTCTCACTTTAAGCTCTAATAATAATACAACTGGCTGGTATCGTCGCATGTCAGATATGTCGAGTGATCCTATCGGTTTTACTGATGATATTCCTACAGATAAATGGAGTTGTATTACCTGTGGGAATATGATAGGGGAGTTTTCTTTGTTTTGTGATGACGGGGCTTTTATGCCGTTTTTGGGCATTAATGATTTATTTGGTCACGAAGATGTGCATGACGAGTCATGTCCCGCATTGGACGCTTATGTTGAATATGTTAAACCCTTTTTGACACTTGTTGATAATCAGCACGTTACAATATACATGCGGCAGGTTACGACGTTGGGTGTTACGGATCGGTTTTTATTACGGGGTGTGATGAATGATGATGGCGAATGGAGGTGGACTAACTATGGGCGAACCGCGCGTTTGGCGGCATTTTCTGTTACGGATTCAGAAATTCGCGATGTAGATATGTTGGCTGCTATTAATGCATGGCGAATCAATTCTTTAACTATAAATGATACGTTGTCGAGTTTTTTCGGTGCAGATCATAAATTGTTATGGGCGTATCAACAGAGTTATGAAAGTCCCGCAGATGGGAATCGTTTTATAATAACTTCGACTCCCAATGAACTGTCTGTGAATGAACCATTTGTCGAAACAAAGGAATTTAATTGGAATTATCTTGATTGTTATCATACTTCAATAAGTCCGGCAAAATCGAAAGGATTGTTTTTTGTGTTATCTGGGCGTGCTTTGAATAATACCTTTTCTAGATCTGTTAGTGTGTTTAGTTTTGGGGAATTTCAAATGTTTCATAAAAAACCACCGATAGGTGATACATATCGTATCGTTGATAAAAATCCTGATGATATGGTAAATGCTGTTTGGCTGGATGCATTAGACAAGGTTACTACGGATGATGTTTATGATAGCAGGGATGGTTGGACTGGATATTGTCCTAATGGAGTTAATGATGTACGTGCTACAATGTATCCTGTGGCTACTGTGTATTCGAGTACTGGAGGTGCGCAAACATGGAGTAGTAATGAAGTTTTTAGTACATTAAAAGATAAAGCCGGGATTTATTTTAGAGCGACTAATGGTTTGACAGGCGGTGTGACCACAAATAATGATAACAGGGCATTTGTCGTTAGGAATCAAGTCTTTTCGAATATGGTGCAGTACGTTGTTTATATCCCTTTTCCTGACACATTTAGCAATTATCCGGATAACATAACAACTGCGAATGAGATGCAGTATAATAATAATTGGCTTCCTTGTCGAGGATGGGAATACCCGTTCCATAGTGATATTAGGTTATTTGCAGCGAGCGGTCAGTAATGGGTAATATTGTTTCAATATCGAATACGCGAACCAGGCACGTTTTGTCTAAAAATGAAGGTGTGCTTCATGAAATAGGCTCGGTGTCTAATTACACGAGAGTTGGTGGTGATAGGTATGTGCGTCAGCATTATTATGACCAAGTGTCAAAAATGGTTTTGCCTGTTATAAATGATATTGAATTCGATGGATTACGTTTGATAGTGTCCGATGAAACTACAAATGCTCCTGTTGGAATGAGTGGTGAGGTGACCGCGCCAATACATGGACATCGATATGTACATTCAGTGCATGGGTATGTTGAAACTCGTGGTGCATTTGCATATTTTGGTGAAAGTAAAAATATAGTGAATCGGCATAAGCTTGTATCGTTCACGAATAGAGGTAACTTTTATGCCGGTGGTTCTGGCAGCGGTCAGCGTTTTTATCATTATCCGCCTAATGGGACAATAACAGAGTATTATAATTTTGAGGATATTGATGCATTGTTATGGAGACTTCCTTCTGAAGGTTTTAATGTTTACGATTTGACAGTGATAGATAATGAATATGAGCACCCCTCTTTTTATCATGTATCATTATTGCGGGAGTTGAATTTTGTATTTCATAGGGAAGTTTATCCGCCATTTAGACCGCATCTAATTCCTGTATCGAATAATTGGGGTGTTGCACACATGCCTGCTTTTGGTGATTCTCGTTTAAATTCTACGTATGATTTTATAGGGAATGCTGCGCCCCAGTTTTTTTATTTGGAGGGGTATGTGTATAAACCATTCCCTCGAAGCAATCCTGATACGATTGTTTTGTACAGACCTACTCTTGTGTATGATGATTTGTTTGATAGTTCGACAATGGGTTGTACCGTACCGATCGGCAGGATGCCGATGATGTATTCATATACACATCAACCTGTAAAAACAACAGCTATTGCGGCAAATTTGTCTTTTGTGCCCGATGCCGATAAAAGAAAAGACCCGGAAGTTGTTTACCGTTATGCGCCTGTGTGGTTTCAGTGGTATTGTGCTGCGCCGTTAGTAATGACGCGTGATGTGGTGTTTACGGACGCAAAGGATGGGGTTTACCCTACAAAAGGTAAATTATTGCGTGTGGAGCCTGGGGCTGGTTGTGCTGTACCTTTTTCTTATAGCGGACACCCGTCAACATCTATGCTTGTACCGCTTCGTTTGGTGTGGGATGTATTCAAAGATTATAAATCATCGGATAAACCTTCGGACTTTTTGATAACGTATCCCTATGTTAATGATGATAAGAAAACATTGATTTCGTACGAGGGGAAGTCTTCGCATTTTCCTCTCTTGCGTTTTGAATGTGAGTTTTTACGCAATGAAACACCGACTCATGTGGAGGTTATACCTGCTATGGATGCTGTTATGGACGGTGATACATTATCAAAAGAACGTCTGACGAAGTTCCCGTTTATGGCTGATAGTAACTTTACATTGGTGGATGCGGATAGTTTTTTAACTGTATGTTCTTTTTCCTCTGGTTCTGGTTCTGGTTCTAGCTTTGATGTGATGGCAGATAATAATCCTATCATGCCTCATTGTGTGTTGTTGGAGGGGAAACTAAAGGCGGATGATAGATGGGAGATTTTGGACAGTATACGATGACGAGGATCATCTGAAGAAACTCTACGAAGAGAAAAATCCTGCTGCGCTTGCATTGATAGAGAATGCCCGTGAGTGGCTTTTCGCTTCGTGCTATAAAAAGTTTTGGTTTTTCGACGTGATGCACTTCTTGGAACATGTTTTGGCAAAGATGCGGAATTTTGTGAACCCGTCATTGACGACAGCCCACATGGCGCTGAAAGATCCGGAGGTGCGACTTGTGAGATAGAGTCGACATTAGAGTTTCCATTGAAAAGTAATATGTTGCAGCTGGCGGCGATGAAAAATGCAATACTGACTGGAATGGCACACGAACAATCAGGTATCAATCTATGGCACATGGATTATGTTTGTAGTTCGGTCATGGCAAGTCCTGTTTTGTTGTTTTTGCATCGGGATGCACTGAATGGAACTGTTTTGGAAAAGCCGGAATATTTACCGGGGCACAACTTTGAAGTGTATGCTGGCAGAAGAAGAACGCCGAAAGAGGATTGGATAATGTTGGCAGATGATTTGGCGCATTATCGAATAGATTTGTAATCGTTCTCTATGATGTTTTGTGTTTTGGTCGTCTGTGCAGAAGAATGATCAAGCAACGCCTGTGCTTCATCGAGTTCCCCTGATTTATTTGTAATTTTGAAATTGTTTTTCTATAATCCATGGTAAGACACATTTAACCATTTTTGTTATCATGAGAGAAGAGTGCTCTGAAAAAGGAAAGCGAAAAGCAGATGCAATAGTTTTCAAGATTTTGCAATTGCTTGAAAGTGAGAACTTGAACGTGTGCGATGCGGATCGAATTCTAAACGCGGCATGTCAGGAGGTGAATCGACCGATATACACAATGAGGCATACCACCATGATGCTTGCTCCAGAGAGCTTGGATGAAGAGCGGCGATGGGCTGTTTTTACATCGCCTGGTTTTGATTAAGAGAGAAATTCTTTTTGCTCAATATTTTGCATCAAACACAACTCCCAGTCGCACATAAATGGCATCGCCGTCCCCGCTACGCGATATTGTTTTTGATAATCGTTTTTCTATGATGTAACAGTTATAACCCATTAGTAGAAGGAGAATTAAAATGTCAGACGATGTAAAACCACTCGAAACCCCGAAAGAGGATCGAAGAATCGATTACAACAAGGTGGCAGATGATATTATTGCAATGCTTGCCGAACGAGGTGCAAATATGAGCGATGCTCGTGTCATACTCGGCTACGCCAATGATTTATTGGTGTTTATGCCCGTCGTTCATCCGGTTCGGCGTGGATAGACGTAATCTTTGCAAAGCGGTTGCCTTGGTTTCTTACTCTAACGGATAGATTTCACGGACGCGGCTTCTAGCCGCGTCTAGTTTTTTACGGTATTGTTCGTCGATTATTGTTTTTGCCATCAGATATGCATCGAGAAATTTGACAATGTGGTCATTCATTTGCTTATCCGAGAATTTAGTGAACTCTGTATTTTGGGCGAGAGTTTCGGCGATTTTCAAGGACAGTGTGTTGGTTTCTTGTACTGTATCAAGACCTTGTTGTTTTTGTTCGTTCATGGATGAATTGAATATTGTTAAGGAGTTGACATCCGAGTAAAGTATATCAGATTTCATTATTTTGCCTAGCCCAACGTCATTCAAACGGATTCCGCCTATTTCTCGCAAGCTCTTTGAGTTTTTTGAGTCTTGCGTGAGCATACCGTTTGGTCGTCTGCGCAGAAGAATGATCGAGTAACGCCTGTGCTTCATCAAGTCCTGCCTCATCTTCCATCGCCGTCCCCGCTGCGTGGCGCAGCTGATACGGTGTCCAGTGCGGAATCTTTTCGTCATCCGACAAAACTTTGTTTCCTTTTTGGATGGCGTAAGCGATAGCGTTTTTGTAAGAATTCCTGTCGTAAAATTCGTTGTACGTTCTTGGGTTTCCCTCGCGTGTTGCATCCCTTGCGATTTGTGAGGGACTCCGCTTTGTCTTGCGATTCGCGCTGCTTATGGCGCGGCGTTCCGCCATCGCTTCTCCTGGTGAAAAGACTGCCTGCTCTGGTTTTTTGCCCTTCAAATAAGGGGCGAGGTATTTTTGCTCATGCTCCCCCAATGGAATAATTTTTTTGCGGTTGGTTTTTTTCTGAGTTTTGTGAGATGGCAGCCGGTAGAGCCAGAGGTCAGATTCTGTTTCACGGTCTACGTCGCCCACCCGCATATTAAAAACTTCACTCGGTCTCATCCCTGTCAAACGTTGTACCATAACCATAGCGGTGAGTATGGGCGGTAAAAACGGCAACGTACGCTTGATCACGTCGTCTGGCACATTTTCCCGCTCGGGGTGGTCAAAAGTCCCTGGGTGCCCTTCCTGCAACGATTTGACGGCTTTCAAAGCGGCTGCGGTACTGTACTCAAGAATTTCCTCTTCAGCACCCCACATGAACATGCGGACGACTCGCCGAACATAATCGTTGACAGTACCGCGGCAGAATCGCTTGGTGTCAATGAGCTCTTGTCGGTAGAGTTTGAGATTTTTTGGTTTGAAACTATCGGCGAGGATATCGTCTCCGTAAAGTTTGAATAGCACGCAGAAAGCGGTTCGATAATGAGAGTAATCTTCCTTGCCGTATTTTGCCGAACCTCGCATTTTCAGAATGTGGTCGAGGAATGCAATACCGAGTTCTTTAACGGTAGCACTTGGTTCTCCGATGGTCTCGCACTGTTGGATGGTCGGGACGGTAATTTCCGGCTGTTGTTTGAGTTCGGCGATAAACCGAGCGTAGGCGATTTTGGATTCTGGTGAGCC
>JGI24701J34945_10000412_pt1 | contig 23515 bp, 20 predicted proteins | sample TergutTh196P3_FD_34945 | JGI IMG/M metagenome (IMG submission 34945)
GTGGCGGGATAAGCAGCACTATCTCCGCTTCGCTACGCTGTCCATTCGCTCTAAATCGCTAAAGCGATAAGGCGAAATGGCAAGCTCTGATTTCGTTCTACTAACATTGGTGGGGTAGAAAGAATCCCCCACCAATGAAGTAATCACTTTAATTTTTTTAAAACACTGTTAATGTTTGGATTTTATTTTTAACTTGAACTTAACATCTAATTTAGATTAGTTTCTGACTATAGATATCCGCCAAAATCCCAAGCAGCATTTGCTTATACTCAAAATCATCCACAAGCACCCCTCGCAAACAACCTTGTTCATAGTAAAGGTCGCATAACTGACCAAACAGCCGATGATATTGCACCGCTTCATTAGGAACGCCTCGCATATTCTCACTTGCCATGTTGACAAATAAAATCAGCATACTTTCTTCATCAAGATGCTCTGGTTTAATCCAATAATTTGCGTAAGCAGAAATCACAAATTCAGCAATAAAATCTGATATAAACTGTGGTTCAAAGTAATCATATTTATAAAGCTCATACGTCACCACCGCGCGCTCCGCCATTCGTTCAGCCAATTGGCGTGTCGCCAAATCCACCATTGGTTCATATTTAGAATCCGCCTGTTTCAAGCGGAAATCATCTTCAGTTTTCATAATTTTATTATACCAAGATGCAAGTACGATTGGCAAGAAATGATGAAAAATACCATTTGGCTCTTTGTGCTTCAGCACATAAGCCAATGGACAGCGGAGTGCTGAAAGCACGTAGATAGGAAAAGACGGAAATGAGCTTTGCCCATTGGAAACGTTTGTCTATTTTTCTGAGTTTTAAGCAGTCGAACTCAATTACAAGATGTGAGTATGATTAGCAAAAAATGATAAAAAAATATGGGTAACACCAGAAATTCTCTGTGATAGTTGACCTATTCATAACCTCAAAAAGCTATCATGATTTCAATTTCATCTTAATCGTGTATGCTGCACCTAACATTCCTGCATCATTTTGCAGACCAGCAGGTTTGATTTCTGTCAGAAGACCTTGATTTTTTATCCGACTCAGTCCAAAATGTCGCTCAATCAACTCACTCCATTTTGCTTGAAGCCCCTTGATGAAGTAGTCATTTGCCGAGATTCCACCGCCAATCAAGATGACCTCTGGGTCAAAACAAGCCGTCAAATTCATTAGATTGACCGTAAGGTCACACAAAAATTGCTCAAAGACAATGCCTGCGACTTTATCGCCTGATTCCGCCAAATCTACGACTTCTTTTGCCTCAAGTAATGGTGTGAAATTGTTATGCGTGATGGACTTTTGCGCTTCGTTGTAAGTCCGTAAAAGTCCCATGACAGCTGCTGCTTTGAAGTTTTGTGAAACATCTTCAAGTTCACCAACCGCTGTGATACCGTTTGTCAGTGCCCAACCAAATTCGCCTGCAATGCCATGCCCGCCACGATAAATCTGGTTATTGATGACAATGCCGCCACCAATACCTGTACCAAGCGCCATCACCATGTAATCAGAATAATTCTTCCCAGCACCAAGCCACTTTTCAGCAATGGCAGCTGCATTCGCGTCATTTTCCACCACTACGGGTAAGTCTGTCAGTGCTGACAGCTTTTTACGCAAAGGCAGACCATACATTTTGGTCAGTCCACCAAAATTGACCATGACTCCGTCTTTATTGGGCGTGCCTGGCGCTGAAACACCGATGCCCGCAAGTTCAAACCGTGCTGACAGACTTTTTGTTGTTTCTGTCAGTGCTGACAGAAACGGTTTTTCTTCATCAGGCGTCGGAAATTTTCTTTTTTCCAAAATTTCTCCGTCATCAGCGACCACGCCATATTTGACAAAAGTTCCGCCGATGTCAAATGCTAAATACATCTTTTCTTCTCCTTTTCAGATGTGAGTGGCGCTCGTCCAAAAGCGTAACGATTTAGGAAAATGTGGTTCTGTGTGAAACACAGGTTCCATTTTATCTAATCGCCTAGCTTTTAGCGCACCGAACTCAATTTTCAGATGTGAGCCCAACTGCTTTGAAAGGTTGAAAAATGCCACTTGGCTCTTTGTGCGAAAACAGTATAGCTTCGCATGACCATAGGACATGTGTCCGTTTGCTTAGGGGCTAAAGCCCCAAGAGCAAAAGGCATTGGCTGTAAGCTGCTAAAGTAGCCACGCCAAATGGCAATCCAATGGACAGCGTAGTAGTCACACTACGGAGATAAGAAAATGTGGAAATGGTTATCGTCCATTGAAACATTTTATCTTTTTTCACTCCTTTCAACGAGAGCGAACTCATTTTTTGTAATATTTTTCGACTTCTAGCAACAACTTTCTGAATTCATCAAGCTTTAAATCTGAAAAATTCCGAAAGCTAAAGTTATTTTTCTTGCCAACTTTGCATTCTCCAAGCTTACCAATATAATCGTCAATCGGCACCTCGCTCCAAATGTAAACACTGATATAGTTTTTTTGAAGCGCCACCCCAATCATTGGCCACTCAACTTTTCTAGCTTTCCGGTCTAGATAAAAAGTCTCACCATAGCCAAGCAATTTCACACGCATTCCACTTGCGCCGATAGGTGTTCCAGCGTGAAAATAAGCATTCAAATCTGGTGCGACCTCCCTGATAAGCTGGTCAAATTGCAATAAATCTGACTTCCGTTGAAGGTCAAAATTGAAGTGATTACTTCATTGGTGGGGGATTTTTTTCTCCCTCACCAATGTTAGTAGAACGAAAGCAGAGCTTAGTGCTGCTTATCCCGCCACCTTATAGAGGTGGGGGAATTAGCAACACTTGCTAAGTTAAAATAATCTTCGCTAGAATTTACCTCGACTTTGAACACTTATACTGCTTTCTCCATTCCAAGATGTAAGTCTGAACTCAATTCCAAGCCATTATGTTCAATTATATCATGATACCAAACAAAAGAATCTTTCTTGCTGCGCGCAAGCGTGCCATTGCCCTGATTGTCCTTGTCCACATAAATCATGCCGTAGCGCTTTTCCATCTCGCCAGATCCAAAGCTGACAAGGTCAATGATTCCCCAAGGCGTATAGCCCATCAGTTCAACACCATCCTCATTAATGGCTTTCTCCATCTGCTCAATATGCGCCCGCAGATAGTCAATCCGGTAATCATCATGCACACTACCGTCTGATTCTTTTTTATCATAAGCGCCAAAACCATTTTCCACGATGAATAATGGTTTTTCATAGCGCTCATAAACCGCGTTCAGCACATAACGTAAGCCGACAGGGTCAATCTGCCAGCCCCAGTCACTTGCTTTGATGTAGGGATTTTTAGTCATTTTTGCCGCTGGAAAATCAGGAATCATTTGTCCATCAAGCTCCACAATCGTCGTCTCAGCATTTGACATATAGTAAGAAAAGCCGATATAGTCCACCGTTCCATCCTGTAAAGCCTGCAATTCATCAGCTGAATAATCAATTTGATAACCTTGCTTTTCCCAGTATTTTAAAGTATAGCGCGGAATGTGCCCACGCGCATGAATATCACTGTAAAAATAGCGTCGTTCCATGACCTTGACAGCAGCCATTGCATCTAGCGGACTGCAAGAATAAGCATAAACCGGCACATAAGCCATCATGCAGCCGATTTGAAAATCAGGATTAATCTCATGACCCAACTTCACGACCTTTGCTGAGGCAATTAATTCATTCAAAGCCGCTTGAAAGACAACCTCTTCTTTGTTTTCATCATCAGCAATCTTCACCGCTGAATTTGTCCAAACATGAAGCGCTGACTGTCCATCAGCTTGGTTATTGATTTCGTTGAAGGTCATCCAATACTTGACTTTGTGCTGATAACGGCGCATCACCACATCCGCATATTTGACAAAAAAATCAATCAATTTTTTATTGCGAAAACCACCATATTCAGTATAAAGATGATAGGGAATCTCAAAATGCGACAGTGTAATCACAGGCTCAATCCCATTTGCCAACAATTCATCAAACAAATCATCATAAAACTGCAAGCCAGCTTCATTTGGAAATTCATCATCGCCATTTGGAAAAATTCGACTCCATGAAATTGACGTCCGAAACACCTTTAACCCCAGCTCCTGAAAGAGTTTGATGTCCTCTTTATAATGATGATAAAAATCAATCGCCTTATGATTAGGATAATACTTGCCACTGACAACACCGTCAGTAATTTCACGCGCAACGCCATTGCTACCGGCCGTCATGACGTCCGCACAAGATAACCCGCGCCCATCCTCATCATAAGCACCCTCAATCTGGTGCGCTGCCACGGCTCCGCCCCAGAGAAAATCCTTTGGAAATTCTTTTTTCATTTTACCACCTCAATCTCGCCAATAACGGCGGTCAAATCATTGATATAAAACCGCACTTCGCCGTTTTCAAGCCGTTTTTCACCCTGATGATCCACGTATGATAAGCTGTCAGTGCTGACAGAAAATTCAACCCGTTTCGCTTCGCCTTTTTTAAGTGGAATTCGCTTGAAATCAAGCAATTCGCGCACGGGGCGCACGAGGTTTGACACTGGATCTTCCATGAAAAGCAAAAGACTTTCTGCCGTGTCATACTCGCTCTCATTGATCAGCAACAAACTGATACTAACAGGATTTCTGTCAGTAATGACAACGTCTGACAGTTCAATTTGCTCAATCCTGACCTGACCATAACGCAGCCCGTACCCAAAACTAAACAACGGGCCAATCGGTAAATCTTGATAACGGCTGCTGTAAGTGCTGTCATTGGCAGGACGACCAGAACGCAGCTCGTTATAGCGCAGCGGCAATTGGCTGCTAACCCGTGGAAAACTCATCGGCAAGCGACCTGTTGGACTGTCAAGACCAAGGACCAGCTCTGCAATCGCTGAGCCTGCTTCATTACCCAAATACCAAGTCCACAAAAGCGCATCTAAATCATCAATCACAGCACCAAGTGCAAGCGGACGACCCGCAAAGCCCAGTCCAATCACTTTCTTACCCAAAGCTTTTAGGTCAAAAATCAAAGATTGCTGCGCGCTTGATAGCTCCAGATTCGCTGACGAATGCCCCTCCCCAGACTGATCCCAAGCCTCACCAAGCGTGACCAACACGCTGTCAGCACTGACAAGCACATCCTCTGGCACCTCATCAAGAAATTCATACGCAAAAACCCGGTCAGCATGTTGACGGAAACCATTTTCCACAGAAATCGTCTCTGAGCGCTTGCCCTTGCAGTTCCAGTTTCCCAGCAGCGCCTGCGTTTCGGCAAAAGGTCCGATGATCAGCACTGGATTGCTCGCTGACAAAGGCAAGATTTCATTATCATTTTTTAGCAAAACACAAGATTTTTTTGCGGCGTTTTTGGCAGCGCTGACAAGCTCGTCAGAGCGTACCACATCAGCTTCTACACTACTGTCAGCATACGGATGTTCAAACAAACCTAATTCATTTTTAAGCTCAAGAATTTTCCAAACTGCATGGTCAATTTTCTCCAACAATTCAGGCGATTTATCTACGAGATTCGTACCATGTTTCAAAAAAGTATTTGAAACCATTTCAATCTCAATCCCAGCTTCAAGCGCCAAAAGTCCAGCTGCCACGTCATCAGCTGCGACACCGTGATTTTTCAACTCACTCACCGCACCCCAGTCCGAAATCAGCAAATCATCAAAGCCAAATCAGNCCCCCGCAAAATCTCGTCCAGCCAGTATTTGCTGCCCGTCACAGGCTCGCCATTGAGCGAATTAAACGACGCCATGACCATCCGCGGATTAGCTTTCAAAGCCAGCTCATAAGACTTCGCATAAAAGCCGAAAAACTCCTTCATACTCATATCCACGCTGGCATAATCTCGCCCAGCATCTGGCGCACCATAAGCCGCAAAATGCTTGAGACAAGCCACCACACCGTCAGGTGCGATTGTTCCGTTGCCAGAGCCTTGATATCCCTCAATCATCGCAGCGCCCATCAGCCCTGACAACAGCGCATCCTCGCCAAAACTCTCCATGACACGTCCCCATCTGCTATCTCGCACCACGTCTGTCATCGGCGAGAAATCCACCTGAATCCCAGAAGCACGCAGTTCTTGAGCGGTCAATCTCCCCACATCACGCAGCAAATCACGGTCAAACGAACTCGCAAGTCCCAGCGGAATCGGAAAAATCGTTCGATAACCATGAATCGCATCGTGCATAAACATCAAAGGAATCTTCAACCGACTCTTTGCCAAATAAGCGGACTGTACAGCATTAATCGCAGTAGACCCAGAAACACCAAGCACAGAGCCAATCTGATAAATATTCTCCTGATTAAATCCCAAATCTTCCATCGAAGGTCCTGTAACTACCAATTCAGCAGCAAATTCAGCGCCCACAAAATGCTCCCCAGTCGTCTGTGTCATCTGACCCAACTTTTCAGCCAAAGTCATTGACTGGAACAACTGTCGTAATCTCTTTTCATCCATCTTTACACCTCAAAACAATAAACGCTAGAACAATAACAGGAGGAAACCATTCATTCTAGCGCTTATCTTACACTTTTTTACTTTTTATCACCAGTCAGCTGAGCAGGGAGTTCTTTTCCTTGCCTCATCTCATCATAAAGAATACATCCAACCAGATGACTCGCGTCATCTCCCGAGACATCCGTTGATTTCAAATCAACCTCATACTCCCGACAACCCTCATGAACAAAAGCACAGCGATCAGCAAAAGGACAACCAGCACCCAAAGTCGCCATATCAGGTGGTGTGCCAGGAATCCCACCCAGTTCTCGTCTTGGTCCATGCAAAGGTGGAAATGAATTAATCAAACCACGCGTATAAGGATGTCTTGCGTGTGCATACAAATCCAGCGCAGGTCCATCTTCAATAATCTGACCCGCATACATAATCGCAATTCGATCCGCAATCTCAATCAACAAAGACATATCATGCGTGATAAAAATAACCGCAAATCCTAGCTTCTTACGCAACTCCGTAATCTGCTCCACAATCTGCCTTTGCATGACCACATCAAGCGCTGTCGTCGGCTCATCCATGATCAAAACTTTAGGTTCTAGCGCCAAAGCCATCGCAATCATGACCCGTTGGCGCATCCCACCTGAAAGTTGATGAGGAAAAGATTCCAAACGGTCAGGAGAAATACCGACCATTTCCATGAGTTCGACCGCACGCTTTTGCAGTTGCGCTTTGTCCCAGTCTGGACGGTGTGCCTGTATGGCATCCTTAATTTGCCGTCCCACCTTATACACAGGGTTGAGCGAATTCATTGCTCCTTGAAAAACGACCGCTTCATCAACCCAGCGTTGCTCGCGTAACTCTTTATCTGACATTTTCAGCAAATCACGCCGTTCGCCATTGACCCCTTTTATCCAAACTTCGCCAGTCGTAATCAATCCAGGCGGAGGTAACAAACGCGTCGCACCGTAAACCAATGTTGATTTCCCACAGCCTGATTCACCAGCCAAGCCTAAGACTTCACCCTCATGCAAGGTCAAGCTGACCCCACGCAAAACGTGCGCCGCATCATCTGTATAACCATAATCCACACTCAAATTCTTAATTTCAAGTACAGGCTCTGCCTTTGAAAAATCTGTCATGATTTTACCTCCTGTTCTTTGATGACACGTCCTCTATCATCATGATTATGATTAGCAATTGGTGTAAAACCAACACGTGGACGAATACCACGTTTCTTCAAAATTTTCGCATTCATACCCGTATTACGTAAGCGTGGATTGACAAATTCATCAATACCAAAATTAATCAAAGCAAGACTCATACCAAGAAATGCCACACAAAGCCCTGCAGGCGCATACCACCACCATTGTCCAGAAGTAAACGCTCCATTATTTTGCGCATAATAAAGCACTGTTCCCCAAGACCAATCTGAAGGTGGGATAATCCCAATATAAGACAAAGTCACAAGTGACATAATCGCAGCCGTTACCGTTCCAATAAAAGTTGAAGCCAAAATCGCGGTCAAATTTGGCAAAATCTCAAAGATAATAATCCGCCAACGTGACTCACCAGAAGCACGCGCCGCCTCAACAAAATCTCTTGTCCGCAAAGACATCGTTTGTGAGCGCAATACCCGCGCCCCCCATGCCCAGCCAGTAAAGGAAATGACCAGTACAATCGCACCAAGACCCGCATTTTGCATCGTCCCCATGATAATAATAATTAAAGGTAAACCAGGAATGACAAGAAAAATATTCGTCAGCATTGACAAACCTTCATCTCCCCAACCAGATAGAAAACCAGCTGATACACCAATAACTGCAGCCAATACCGTTGCAATCACACCCGTAGATAAACTTACAACCATGACCCCACGTGTTCCGATAACTAATTGTGAGAAAATATCTTGTCCCACATTGGTTGTTCCCAAAAAATGTTGCATCGACGGTGCAGCATTTGACAAAGGAGATGTTTTATTTGGGTCAAATGGTGCAAGTATTGGTCCAAAAATTGCGACCAAGATAAAGAAAGCAAAGATACTTAAACCGATGATTGACTTAGTGTTGCGTAAGAATACCATATGCTGTTTTTTTGCCACTTTTGGCTCTGATGTTTGTTTTACTTCAGTCATTTTACCCCTCCTTTCGCGTCCGTGGGTCAAGAAACGCATAAACCACATCTGCCACAATATTTGCCAATAAAACCGACATTGTAATCACAAGAAAAATTCCTTGCATCAACGGATAGTCGTGATTATTTGTTGCTTGAAGCAAGCGATAGCCAATCCCTTGATAATTAAAAACTTGTTCCATAACCAAAGTCCCAGAAACCACAAAACCAAGTGATAAAGCAAACCCAGAAATTTGTGGCAAAATCGCATTTCTTGAAGCATAGCGAAACATCACCACTGATTCTCTCAACCCTTTAGCATGAGCTACTGTTACATAGTCTTCTGAAGAAACCGTGACCATCATATTACGCATTCCAAGAATCCATCCGGCCATTGAACTTAAAACAATTGTCAAAGCTGGCAAGAATCCATAATACGCTACTGAAGAAATGAATGCCCCATTCAGACCTGGAACAGCATCAATTGAGTACGAACCTCCTTGAGGGAACCATTGTAATGCTGTCGCAAAAATCGCAATCGCCATCAATCCAATCCAAAAATAAGGAACAGATGAAAAGAAAGTTGTAATAGGAATCAAAGCATCCCATTTTGTTCCACGACGCCAACCAAGAATAATACCAATTGTTGTCCCAATCACAAAAGCAATAATCGTTGCCAATCCAACCAAACCAATCGTCCAAGGTAGCGATTGAGCAATAATTGTAGAAACTTTTGTCGGGTAAGCTTGTAGTGATACACCGAGATTACCGTGAAAAAGTTTGACCCAATAATCAATATATTGTTGCCAAAGCGTTTCATGAGAATCCATTCCAAAAAGTTTACGCAATGAATTAACCGCGTCAACTGAAATTTGTCCCTGATAACGTGCGATTAATGCTTGTACAGGGTCTCCAGGCATAAGTCTAGGAATAAAGAAATTCAACGTTACTGCTGCCCATGCCGTTACGATATAAAAAACCGCACGACGAATGAAAAATTTCATGAGTTAGTCTCCTTATTTTGAGCAATTTTTTCTTTGACTTCATCAGGTAACTCCATATCATGGATTGTTTTAAGTTCACCCTTGTCTCCGATATTGACCATCGCTTCAGGATTGTCCGTATAAAGCCAACACGCCACTTCTTGACCTGTGGCGGCTCTGACAGTTGGTGGTACCTCACGCGCACAAAGTTCCGTAGCAAACGGACAACGCGTCCGAAATCTGCAACCTGATGGTGGGTCAATCAAACTTGGCGCTTCACCATGTGCCTCGCCCCGCAGGGCATTTAGCGCATCAGGGTCAGGTGCCGAGTTGACCAACAAATCCGTATAAGGATGTGCTGGATGTTGTGTGACCATCTCAGATGGACCACGCTCTATGACGCGCCCTGCGTACATGACCAAGGTCTCATCAGCAAAATATCGAGCTGAAGCCACGTCATGCGTAATATACAAAATTGCAATGCCTTCATTGTCACGCAAATCTTTAAGTAAATTAAGAATCCCTAGGCGAATCGACACATCTAGCATAGAGATTGGTTCATCAGCAAGTAACACTTTAGGATCCGCAGCCAAAGCACGTGCAATAGAAACCCGTTGACGTTGCCCTCCTGAAAGTTCATGAGGAAACTTATCAATATATCGCTCCGCTGGTGTTAATTTTACTCTCTGGAGTAATTCAATCACGGCTTCTTCCAGTTTTTTACCACGTAATCCCTTTTTGTGAATCTGTAAAGCACGTCCAAGAATATAGCGAATCGTATGTACGGCATTCAATGAACCAAAAGGGTCTTGAAAAATCATTTGTACTTGATTGGTATATTCACGAAATCCCTTTCCTGATTTTGCCTTAACTGGCTGTCCATTAAGCTCAATCGTACCACTCGTAATCGGCACAAGTTGGCTTAATAATTTTGCGATAGTAGATTTACCAGAGCCAGACTCTCCCACAAGAGCAACCACCTGACCTGCGTACAAATCAAGGCTGACATCATCTGTTGCGTGTACAACCTTATCACGTTTAATTCCACCAACTGGAAAGTGCTTGACAATATGTTTAGCACTCAAAACTGGAATTTCATTTTTATTATTTTCAGTATTTGACAATGTTTCACTCCTTTCACAAGCTAGTAAAGAAAGGGCTCAAAAGAACCCTTTTCTCTACTCCTTTTAACCTTTAATTTGATGCTGGTTTTAGCTTAGTTAAAACTAAGGTTTCAGCAGGCGTTGTCATATTGATATCTGTATATGGATTTTCTTTTGTTGGCCATCCTGTGTAGTATCTTTCTGTATAATTTCCCCAAACTGGAACTTCAAGTACAGGAATAACTGGAACTTGTTCTACATATACCTTTTGAATCATGGCAAGGTCTTTCGTTCTTTGTGCGTCAGAAGTTGCATTAGCATAATCTTTCAGAGCAGCCGAGGCTTCTGGATTTTGGAAACGACCAAAATTATAGGTTGCAACTTGTCCAAGTGGTTTGTAGAAAGATTGATCCATTGAATCAAGGTAGATGTTGTATGGAGTAAAGCCAGAATCTGTCCAGTGAAGCGCACCATCAAAGTTTCCCTTAGAAATTTGATCATTCCATGTATCATAAGATGGATTTTGAACTGTAACTTTTGCACCCAAAGATTCAATTTCAGAACCAATAAGTTGAAGTTCTGCATCATAGTCTGACCAACCTGCTGGGTCTGTCAACATGACTGTTACTGCATTACCTTTTGCATCCTTCAAACCATTCTTAGTCCCTACTCCTGTATAGCCAGCTTTTGTAAGAATTGTTTTTGCATCAGAAAGACTCGTCTTGAAAGTTTGTCCTGTATAATCTGACGAGATAAAATCTTTACCTGATTCTGGAAGCCCTGTAACGCTCGTAATTGGACTTGATGCACCTGTGGTTCCTTGTTGAGAAAGTTGTGCGCGGTCAATCACTGTTGATACTGCTTGACGGAAACTAAGATTTGAGAAAGCTCCCTTAGCATCATTGGTAAATAACGTTGTGTTACCCAGTGTTGATGGATACCATGCTTTATTCGCTTTATTTTTTGCCAACCATGCTGTCTTGTAATTTGCGATATAAACAAAGCCGTGGTCAACTTGACCTGAAGTCATTGCATTTGTCAAAGATGTATTATCATTGTATTCAATATAGCGAATCGTTGGAACTTTAAGCTTTCCACCCCAATAATTTGGATTTGCAGTCAAAGTTACACCTTGAGTAGACCAAGATTTAAGGATATAAGGCCCTGTACCTACTGGTTTTTGGTCAGTCCACTTTGTTGCGTCTTGATTTTTCCAAATATGTTCTGGAATAATAAATTGTCCATAAATTGCACTTTGGTGAACATATTGATTTGAAGTAAAGTTAATCGTTACTGTATCACCAGATGTGGTAATATCTCCAAATGGGATAGATTGGCTATTCAAAGCTGGTGTTTTTTTCATAAGATTGAAAGTATAAGCGACATCTTCTGCAGTCAGTGGCTTTCCATCTGACCATTTCACACCTTTACGAATAGTAAATTTAACTTGGGTATAATCTGAGTTCCATTCCCATTTTGTGGCTAACCAACCTTGAGGTTTTTGAGTGGGGTCAACATCATTATATTGAACCAATGTTTCATAAATCGCATAACGGTAACCTTGCACTGAAGCTGCTGAGGTTCCTAAGAAGGGATTTGAGTTATTCGTTTGGGGACCATCTGGTTTACCAAATGTAAGCACATGTGAGGGTGCTGCAGTTTTGTTGCCACTAGCACTTGATGAGCCACAGGCAGCAAGTGTTGCAACGGCAAGGACAGATGCACTACCAAGTGCAACTTTTTTCCAAAGTTTCATTTTGTTTCCTCCTAATGAAAACAATTTTATTTTACAAATTAAAATACAAAGTCTAACTTCCATTTAGTATTTCTCTTATCATAGATAAGAGAAAGGGCTAGCCCTTTGAATTTTGATTACGCTTACATTATATCTGTTTTTATTGTAGAGTCAATAGCTATATTACCTTTTGGGAGCGGTACCAAAAATACGGTACAATTTTATCTTAATACATACAAAAATAATAAAGATGTAAAAAATCGAGATTCATCAATCGCATTAACTAGCGATTCTGAACCTCGATTATTACAAAATCAAAATTTATTACTTACATTGTTCCGAAGGATAAATTGCTGTACCAGCTATTTTTCTTCCAAAATCATCTCAGATAATACTTCTATTATAAATATTGCTGGAATTTGGCTTGTTAAATCTCCATAAAGATTAATACGCCGTTCTTCTACTTTGTAGTTTATAGATATATCGCTTATTCTCGCTAAAGTACTTTCATCATGTGGTGTAACGGATGCAATCAAAACCTTATCTTTATTTTTTACATGCTGCAATACCTCAAGTAGTTCCCCTGTCTCTCCCGAAATTGAAAAAACAATAATTAAACTATCTTGTGACTCTATGAGACGGGAATCTAAGGGATAGGTCATATCTGTCAATGCTGAAGCATTGAGGTTTAGTGTCGCAAACCTACGAGTTGCGTATCGACAAATATTCCCCGAAGCACCCAGACCAAAAAAAATAATACTATCAGCTTTTATCATCATTTCTGACAACTGACGACATTTGCCTATCAACTCTGCGGGATAGTGACTTGCTGACAATAGGCGAAACATATCACTGTCAGCAGTTGATTTCATTTGCTGATTCTCAACAAACTCTTGAAAATTATAATACGAATCGTAACCTAATTTATGAATCAATCTCATGACACTAGATGAGCCAGCATGAGCCTCCAACGCGATATCTCTGACATGCATATAGGGAATTTTCTCAAAATTATCACGTAAATAATTATAGATTGATTTCTCAGTCTCCGTTAATTTTTTAAAATCTACTTTCCCTAAAAATGCCATTTTTTTATTGCTCCTTTATATCTACGTTACAAAAACTAACAACGAATTGACACCGTCCTCGCAAAAACGCCACCAATCTTCTCGTTCTGCCTTTTATCAAATATCCCGACCTCTTAGGTCGGAGATAGAGCGAAGGGATAACGAAGCTTCGCTACGGTGTGACCTCATATAGAAAATGTGAGGTTGTACCTTAAATTCAGTGGTGAGTTGCCCTTTGATCAGTCGCTTCAGCAACTAGATAAAATGGACAAATGTTTTATGAAACTCCCACTAAATAAGTCTTGACTTCATTAGCGGCTTGTGATTGATGGGATAATTAACAGCCGCAAGCAACATTCTGGCGAAGCGGGTGATAATTCTCTCAATTGATAAATTGATTATACCAAAAAAACGCTTACAGTTCTTTGTTATTGTAAAATTTTCGCAAGTTTTCTAAACTAGCGCAATCTATCCCTCCTTTTCTTCAAAGACGAAACGGAACGTGGATAATTTTTGGTGAGTAAGTTCACAGGCTATATCTATCTCATAAGCCTAATAAATCTGATTGTATAACTCCAAACATTAATTTAGAAAACTCTCACATTTTACAATAAAAAATTGCCACGGTGCAACTTCATATAAAAGTGATGAAGTTTACCATGACAAATTTTAACTTAGCAAATGCGTGCTATCTCCGCTTCATTACGCTGTCCGTTTGCTTAGCTGCTAAAGCACCAAGTCGCAATGGTTCTTGCTAAGTGGCTAAAGCCACAAGTCAAGTCGCAAAGCGCTAAAACTCTGGAAGCAGAGCTTGCCATTTCGTCTTTAACGATATAGAGCAAATGGATAACGTAGCTTCGCTACGGTGTGACCTCATATCTTTGATGTTAAGTAGACCGTTCGTACAGGTCGCTTAGTTGTTACACCTAGAGATTATGCCCTAACATTGATGGGGGAGAAAGAATCCCTCACCAATGAAGTAATCACTTCAATTTTTAAGGTTTAATACGATTAATCATTCGTGGGAATGGAATAGCTTCACGAATATGTTCTGTACCTGCCGCAAAAGTGACCATTCTCTCAAGACCGAGTCCAAAGCCTGCGTGTGGTACTGAACCAAATTTACGAAGCTCCAAGTACCATTCGTAGTCTGCTGGATCTAGACCAAAGTCAGCAATTTTCTGAAGCAACAAATCATAATCTGTCTCACGCTCAGAACCACCGATAATCTCTCCATAACCTTCTGGTGCAAGCAAATCGGCACAGAGGACACGTTCAGGATTACCAGGTACTGGACGCATATAAAAGGCCTTGAAGCTTGCTGGATAATTAATCACAAAGGTTGGGACACCATAAAAGTTTGACAACCAAGTTTCGTGTGGAGAACCAAAATCATCACCATGCTCTACGTGCTCATAGTCTGTGTCTTCATCGTGTTCGTGTGCTTGCAGTAAATTTATCGCATCATCGTAAGATACTCTCATAAATGGCGTATCAATATATTTTTGTAAAAGACTGGTATCACGTTCTAGTGTTTCTAACGCATAAGCTGCATTATCCAAAACACCTTGTAACAAGGCTTTGACATAGGCTTCTTGAATATCCAAAGATTCATCATGTGTCACAAAAGGATACTCAGCATCCATCATCCAAAACTCTGTTAAGTGACGACGAGTCTTAGATTTTTCTGCACGGAAAACAGGACCAAAGTCAAAAACGCGACCAAGTGCCATGGCACCAGCTTCGAGATAAAGTTGTCCAGATTGGCTTAAAAATGCAGGATTGCCAAAGTAGTCTGTTTCAAAAAGTTCTGTCGTATTTTCAGCCGCATTACCTGAAAGAATCGGAGAATCAAACTTGATAAAACCATTTTTAGCAAAGAAATCATAGCTCGCATAGATGATGGCATTGCGGATTTGCATAATCGCCATTTGACGTTTTGAGCGCAACCAAAGATGACGATTATCTAATAAAAACTCAACTCCATGCTCTTTTGGCGTGATTGGATAATCTTGTGAAGCTCCTATGACTTCAAGGTCAGTCACATCCAGTTCATAGCCAAATTTTGATCGCGCATCTTCTTTAACTACGCCTGTCACGTAAACAGAAGTTTCTTGAGACAAGTGTTTGATTGCATCAAACTTGGCAACTCCAATTTCTTCGCCATATTTTTCTATCATGTTTGGCTTAAATACTACTGCTTGGAAAAAAGCAGTCCCATCACGTAGCTGGAGAAATTGAAGTTTTCCTTTACCGGATTTGTCAGCAACCCAAGCACCGATTTTTACTGTTTCACCGACGTGTTTTTTCACATCAATGATTGAAATTAAGTCTTTCATAAATAAGTCCTTCTATAATTTTTGATTGATTCTAGTGTGTGATAAAAATAGTGTACTAATGCGCCAAAAGATAAAATTATCAGAATAAGCTTTGTGATAAATTGGGGAACAATCAAGGCAAATATTCCGATAATAATCGCAAATCCAAGCACAATAAGTGTTCGAAAAATACCTTGAATCCAAAATCTTTTCTTGCTTTTTCCTTGTTTTGTCGCTCCAAACAAAGTTTGAATGATAATGTCTCCAAATAAATCAGCGAACAATTCAGCCATTAGTACAATTCCTCTTCTGAGAATTTTTCTAACCAAATTTCTTTTAGGATTTTTAAATCCTCTTTAAATGCTTGAGTGCTTTGAAGTTCATCTTTTTTGAGTTCTTCTAAAACTTCGAATTCAAAAGCTGCAGTTTTTGCATCTTTTTCGATGGCATAAGGTAAGCCATTCCCCGTTTTTCTTGCAAACTCAAAACGATTTTTTGCCCCTCCTAAATCAGGTGCAATATCAATATATTTTTTACCTGTGCTTAGGTTTTTGTAGACTACAATGCCGCCAATTTTTTCTGCAAGCTTGTAGGATTTTTTTGCTTCATTTTTATCAAGCATCCATCCACTCCTTAATCCGCCTTACTGCTTCTTCTAGAGTTTCTAAATCTGTTGAATAGCTCAAACGAACATTTTCTTTGGCACCAAAGCCAGCGCCTGTTACAAGTGCTACACCTGCTTCTTCAAGAATTGCTGTAGTAAACGCGGTCACATCATCATAGCCTTTAATTTTCATCGCTTCTAGCACTTTAGGAAAGAGATAGAACGCACCACTTGGTTTAACGACTTCAAAACCAGAAATTTCTGCAAGTTTTGGATAAATCACATTTAGTCGTTCTTCAAAAGCGGCATGCATTTTCTTAAAGTCCTCATCTGCTCCAGAAAAAGCTTCGATAGCTGCATATTGCGCAACGGCTGTAGGATTAGACGTCGTTTGACTTGCGATTTTAGTCATTGCACTAATAATTTCTGAATCTCCAACAGCAACACCAATTCGCCAGCCCGTCATCGCATAGGTTTTTGATGCTCCGTTGATAACCATTGTACGCTCCCGAATTTTATCTGAAAGACTAGATATCGCTGTAAATTCCGCACCATTATAAACTAATTGATGGTAGATATCATCTGCTAAAATCAATAAATCATTTGCAACTGCCCATTCTCCAATATGTTTTAACTCTTCTTTGGAATAAACCATTCCTGTCGGATTGGACGGAGAGTTGAGTAGCAAAATTTTAGTTTTATTCGTTTTGGCAGCTTCTAGTTGCTCAACTGTGACTTTAAAATGATTCTCTTGTTGAGCATTTACAATGACAGGCTTACCTCCCGCCATTTTAACTTGGTCTACATAGGAAACCCAATAAGGTGCAGGAATAATCACTTCATCATCAGGGTCTAGCGTTGCCATAAAGTAGGTATAGAGTGCAAATTTTGCTCCAGTAGTAATCAAAATTTCTTTTTTGTCAATCTCATAACCATAAAATCTCTGCCAATAACCTTGCACTGCAGTTTTAAGTTCAGGTAATCCTCCTGCTTGTGTATAAAAACTCGCCTTACCATTTTCTATTGCAGCAATTGCTGCTTCTCCAATTTTTTTAGGTGTTGGAAAGTCAGGCTGACCTAGTGTAAGGTCTATAATATCTCTACCTTGAGCTTTTAATTCCTTTGCACGATTTGCTGCCGCTAGGGTTACAGATTCATCCATTTTTAATACAAAATCAGAACATTTTTTCATAATTCCTCCGATAATTTAACTTTCATCTCAAAAATAAAGCACAAATAATCTAGTCTATAAGAACTTTTCCTGATTTAAAATCATACACTTTGAAGCCATTACTATTATTTACTTCCCAAGCTGGCTTATTTTTATAAAGTGCAAGCACGACAGACTTTGTATTCTTTGTTGCTAATGTTGATGGAGAAACGCCTTCGTTGAGATTTACAACGGTTATTGTACCCGCTTTCTTTGGTATTAGAACACCAATCTCTTCGTTATCTTTATCAATTCCGACAATAGAATAAGTCGTTGTATCTGTCGTTGCGATGTCAAATGCTTCGGGAGTCTTTAAATCGGTTTTTTTCTTGGCAATTGTAATAGCCTGTGCTCGCATTGAATGGTAAGGATTCATACTTTTCCAAAAGAAAAGAGCGGTGGCAAGATAAATCGCTAAGATTACTGTCAATATCCCTATAATAATCTGCGAATGACGAGTCATTTTTCGCTTTTTCATGTATTTTTTCCCTCAAAATCCAATCTGTCAGTGCTGACAGATGAATTTATCAAAGCAAGTGCCGTGCTATCTCCGCCTTGCGGCTACGCTGTCGCTGCACCACGGGTATCCATTCGCTCTAAACTGCTAAAGAGCAGCAAGGCAAATGGTTCGCTAAGGCGCTACGTGCTTCGCACACCGTTCTACGAACGATCTCCGCAACTTCGTTGCTCCGCTGTCCGTTTGCTTAACTGCTAAAGCAGCAAGAGCAAAAGGCAAAGCGCCCAGTCGCAATACCCTCTTAACGACCTAGGTGTAACAACTAGCATATCCGTAAGTTGCTAAAGCAACAACGGCTATCCTATCTTAGATCGGAGATAAAGCAGCACTATGCTTCGAAGTTCGTCCGACTGCCCTAGGGCGTTAGTGCTTTAGCACTTAGGCTTCTGGGACAGGGTGACCTCATATCAAAGATGTGAGGTTGTACCCTAAATTCAGTGGTGAATTGCCCTTTTATCAGTCGCTTTGCCTTTTGCTTAGCAGCGAAGATAGCGACTAGAGAAAATGGACAAATGTTTTATGGAAATCCCACTGAATAAGTCTTGACTTCATTTTTGTTCAACTATTTTTTATTATATCAAAAATTTTCTGATTTCGCTGATAGCATCGTGTAAGCCAAATTTTTTGACTGGTAGCGCTCCTGCCAAATTTTTACGCATTTTTTTTGCATAAGATTTTCCTGACAAACGCTTATCAAGAACTATAATACTCGAATATTGATTTTTTCTGCGATTGACTCTTCCCAATGCTTGTCGTAGCTTGAGTGTTGCCATCGGAACATTAAAATCATAAAAAGGATTCTCAAATTTTGCAGCATATTTTTTTGTCAAAATATCATCTGGTGTTGCGAAAGGAAGCCTTGGAATGACTAACAGCAAGCGGTTTTGTTTGTCAAAATCTACTCCCTCCCAAAATGAACCCAAGCCAAGTAAAATTTTACTTTCACCTTTATCAAATTTTTTCTTGAGTTGTGCAGGTGTACCATTGATTTCTTGAGCCAAAATATTGAAACCATCTGCAGACAGTTTTTCCGCGACAAAAGTCAATGAAATTTTGGAAGTAAAGAGTACAATAATTGGCAAATTAAGCGTTGCAAGTTCTTCAATAGCGGCTGCCGTGTAATTTGAGTAATCAACGACACTAGTATTCTTGACATTGGGACCATCAGTAAGTGCAAATAATTCTTGATTTTTCGCTTGTTCTCCCTCAATTTTGAAGAAACGATAGTCATCAAATCCTAATAAATCAGGAAAAGACGGCTTATCTTTTGACAGCGACAAGGTTGCGCCGAGCATAAATAGCTTTGTCTCTTTTGGGATAAGCTTACTGAAGTTATAAAAATCTTGTTTGCTTGCAAAAATTTTGTCATTTTCGCGCCAAATAATGCTATTTGGTACTGACAGAATTTCTGTCAGTGCTGACAGCTTTAATTCTTCCGAATCTATTTTTATTTTTTCTAAATTTAGCTCTTTTTTATTGAGTTGAAAGACTAGACTTTCTTCTAGGCGCTTAATCAACTGTGGATTTTCTGAATTTTCAATGTCTATCTTGATGAGCTCGTCAGTAATTTTGACAGACTGTTGACCTGCATTTTCCATAATCGGAAAAAGTTGCTGCGCTTCATCGACAACTAGAATGCGATCTTCAAGAAAGTTTTCCGGATAATCAGCAAGACGCTCAACAAGATAGGCATGATTGACGACTTCTACTTGGGAAACTTTTGCTTTTTCTTGCGCTCGTAGCCAGAAATCTTGCTCATAATGAAATTGCTTGGTATTAATAGATCCATCATGACTGATTGCAGCAAAATATTCAGCGTTTGTCATGACTTTTGATAGCTCGTCAAGCTCTCCTGTGGTCGTTTCAGTAAGCCAGACCAACACTTTCATTTTGAAAATCTCAAAATTTTTCCCATCTGTATTATTGAGCAAGAGTTTTGAGAATTTATGAAGTGAAATATAATTTCTTGTCCCTATAATTTTGGACATTTTTATGCCAAATGTGTGTTCCAACTTTGGTCCGACGTCTCGGAGCAACTGACTTTGTAAAACTTTTGTCGCTGTGGAAATGACCACTTTTTTATCTGCCATGAGCAGCGGAAGCAGGTAACCATAGGTTTTTCCCATTCCTGTAGGCGCTTCAATGAAAGTCGCTTGTGGAAATGCCAATTCGGCTTCCATTATTTCCGCCAATTTTACTTGTTTTTCACGTACTGACAGCTCTAGTTTACTGATATTTTCTGAAAAACTTGCTGACAGATTGTTGTCAGTGCTGACAGAAATTTTGTCAGTAAATTTTTTCGTTGCAATATTGTGAACAAGTGTTATTCCATCAGAATGTAGCGCTGTCTTGGTTAATTGTTCTTGCAAGAAGAGTTTACTTTCATAAAGCAAGTTGTCTGAATGCCGAAGTAATTCTTCCAAGCTTGCTCTTGGCAATTTTTGAATTTTGTTTTCTATTTTTAATAAAAGTTCGGCTGTTGCATACGCATCAGAGAGCGCTGCATGAGGATGCTCATGAGAAAGATTTAATTTTTCGCTTAGACTTTCCAGACCATATTTTTCAAAGGTAGGATAGAAAACACGAGCTAAATCAACGGTATCAATCCGTGGCATTGGAGGAAATTCTAAACCAATGTTTAGAAAACTCTTTTCCAAAAGTCCATAATCAAACTTTGCATTGTGGGCAACAAAGATACAATCTTCTAAAACTTTTCTCACTTTTGATGCAACTTTTGAAAAATCCGGTGCCAAACTCAAACGTTCATCTGACAACCCTGTCAGCTCACTAATCCTTGGCATAAGCAACTCATGAGGATTAACATCCGTTGCATAAGTTCCAACAATCGCACCATCTTCAACCAGCGCAATCCCAACCTGTATAATCTTATTTTCACTACTATGAGCATCGGTCGCTTCCAGATCCACCACAGCATATCGAGTCATATTTCTCACCCATTTCTTATCTTTTCTTAAAAGTCACTTTTATCAGTACTGACAGAAGCACTTTTAGAAAATTCACTTTATCAATTATACCACAAACCGATTTTGGAACAGTTTTCTTTTTACAAATTGACAAAATTAGAGTAAAATTAAAATATAAAGAAGAAACAATTAGATTGAGTTTACCTTTCCGCCTTAAGTCCTGTTAATCCAAGACTATTTCTCTAGATTAGCTTCCTAGCTGTTATAGCTTGAGTTTTCAATACAACATTTAGTAAGAATCTAGTGACGGCGGAGATGATAAGACAGCCTGATTCAAGAATTTTGGTTCGTCCTGTCAAAGATAGCTCACATTTTGAAAAGGAGTCGCTCATGTTAGATAACTACAAAAAAATTCTCGTCGGACTTGATGGTTCAGTAGAAGCTACCAAAGCTTTTGACAAAGCTGTAGCAACCGCTCTTCGCAATGATGCCGAACTCGTCATCGCCAACATCATTGACCTTCGCGCCTTCCAATCCATCTCAGCCTATGACTCCGTAGTCGCTGATGACACGCATAAAGGAGCTGAAAACCTGATTCGTGACTTTGCTGATGATGCCCAAAAAGCAGGTGTTAAGAGTGTAAAAACTCGCGTTGAATTTGGTTCACCAAAAGTAATGCTTGGTCAAACACTTCCAAAAGAGGAAAATATTGACCTTATCGTCCTTGGTGCTACAGGTCTTTCTTACATCGAAAGAATTTTCATTGGTTCTGTTGCCGATTACATTATCAAAAATGCACCTTGCGATGTCCTTGTTGTTCGTCAATAATCTAATAAAATTTTACTCACTTACAAAAACTCTGTCAGCATACTGACAGAGTTTTTTTATTAATATCATCACTATTGAAGTGATTACTTCATTTATCCTCTTTGCTCACTGTTTTTATCCGTAATTTTTCTAGCAAAAGTTTATTAATTCCCTTAGGATTCTGAGCTTTGATAATAGCATAAGCATAGCTAAAACCGAATGGTTTAGGAGCATAAGCAATAAAACGTTCCTGCCAATCCGTCGGGGCAAATTTCTTCTTCGCCTGATAAAGTCCTTTAAAACCGTATACACCATTCATATTTTCATAAATAAACTGCAAAAGTTGATTGGTCACAGAGTTGTCCTCAGAACCAATATTTGCAAGCGGACATAATCCCAAATTTCCCCATATAACACCCTCTGCACGCATTTTAGAAAAAGCTTCAAACATAATAATTTCCATTGTCCCATTTGGCGCATCAGAGAGTCTACGGGTTACATCAGCCATATAAGCTTTTCCACCTTCATAAGGGACAAAAACAACCATGGCAATCAGATTCCCCTTTGCATCTTTTGCATAAAAATATCGTCTTCTATGAGGACTATCAAGAGATAAATCTCCTAACATAAATCCAAGTTCAGCACCTTTTACTTTAAACCACTCTTTTGAAATGTGATTAAGTCCTTGCTCAATCTCCACCTCTCGTTTTACTAATGGTTGATATTCTTCCACAGTAATTCCCAACCGTCTCGCATGATTAATATTTGCTCGCGCCTTAGCTGCCTTCTTCCCCTTCATATCATAATTTTCTAGGCGAATACAAGCATCTTCTCCAATCTTAATCAATCCAAAACCAAAATCTTCGTAAGCGTGCCTCAGTTTCTCAGTAATATCAAGAAAAAGCAATTTCCAGCCATTCTTGTGTGCAAAACGAGTAATCTCGCCCATAAACACAACAGCTTCTTCCTCTTTACAAATCATATCTCCACAAACAACCATCACATTATTAACAACCATGTAGGCAACCACACCGTTAATCATCTCACCAAAAAAATAATCCTTATCCTTCTCTAAAGCAAGATAAGCCATTGGATTTTGCCCATACTCATGAACTAAGTTTAAAACATGAGCGCGCTCACGCCCATTAACAATCGGATTGTAAACCAGAGGTTTCAAAATCAAAATAAAAGCAATAATTAAAGAAATCCAACTCATCGCAATCAGACTAACAGTATATAAAAAATTTTCATGCTGTATAAAATCAGCCCCATGAGTGTCCATTAAAAGTAAGAAACGCACAGAGTGTTTTAAAGCCAATAAAAAATCATCTGTCCCAGCATAATCTCTTCGCAAAAAAGTCAAACTCAAAATTGCATTGAACAAAGCCAGTCCAAAAGGAATCAAACTCAAACCAATCGCTCGCCAAGTTTCTCTCCGCTTAGGCACTCTTCTAAAGTCCTTAGCAGTAAATCCTAAAACAAAAAGTATAAATAAAGAAATTAAGGAAGATACGGAAAATAAGGTTCCAGTATAATAAAGATGCAAAGCAAACAGCATGGATTGACCAATCATCCCTAAAATCCAAGCAGAACGAACTCTACGATAAAGATTAACAGAAACTAATAACCCCAAAACTCCTACCGTAAAAGCAAGGAGACGGTGTGCCATAATCCCATAAGGAGCAATATAATTATAAAAACTTT
>JGI24701J34945_10000422_pt1 | contig 23228 bp, 19 predicted proteins | sample TergutTh196P3_FD_34945 | JGI IMG/M metagenome (IMG submission 34945)
ATTATATTATAGAGGGAACCTACACCACGGAGGCCGCCGTTTTGACAATGAAAGCTTCATGGGCGGCTATTCATGACGAGGGTGGGTATGACGTATCTGAAATAGAAGCGGTGAACGATTTTCCCGGGTGGACATATGTTTATCTCATTAAGGACAACACCCTGAGCCTAGTTGATGAAGACGGTACTGTAGATACTTTTAAAAGAGGGCAGCCGTCGGATTTATGGAGCTTTGAGCACAGAGCCAAATTAACTCCGGAACAGGCGGCTCCGCACAGCAGACACCGGCACAGGAGGCCCCCGCACAGCAGGCGCCGGCGCAACAACCTCCCGCGCAGCAAACCCCGGCGCCCGCTCCCGAGCCTGCGCCACCGTCTGATCCAAGTGTGCCGGATGTGACGGGCAGATCCGAAAGCAGCGCCGTGTCGGCCCTGCAAAACGCGGGCTTTAAAGTAACCGTGCAGCGGGAATATTCCGGCAGCGTGAAGGAAGGCAACGTCATTTCACAGTCGCCCAGGTCCGGCGGTACGGCGAGGAGCGGCAGCACCGTAACCATCACGGTGAGCCGCGGACCGGAGAAGGCTAAAACGGTGACAATGCCAAACCTTGTTGGAATGCAGGTTAGCAAGGCGGTTGACGTCATGCGCGATCTAGGCATCAACGTAAGCCTGCAAAGCTATACGTATCAACCCGGCGACAATGACAATTACAACATCGTCTTCAGAACCAACCCCTCCGCCGGAAGCACGATAGAGGTGGGCTCCAGGGTGACAATCTATTCGTCGCCCGACGGCAACGCGGTAGGTTAATGAACAATCACAAAAAGGCTGCGGGATAAAACCCGGATCAGGATTGTTTTACTTCAGTAATAATCGAATATAGGGGTGNGTAATAATGAAAAGAATTGCTAAAATGACGGCGATGATGCTAATCGTTGTTCTGATTGCGGCGTTAACGGCGGTACCTGTTTTTGCCGCGCCCGATTACGACGTGATCGCGAACAGCGTGGTGCGCGTAGTCGGATTCGACAATATGAGCGCCGGAACCGGAACCGCGTTTGTTATCGCGCAAAGTGGAAGCAGCACATACCTTGTGACAAACAGGCATGTCATAATGGGTATCNTATATGATTCCAATACCGGGCAGCCGATTGAGGTTTATGATTTCAGCGATAACTTTTTCGTGCTTCTGGATGACGTAAACGATGTGCGTCTTACGGCAACGCCGATAATACTGTCAAACGACATTAACGACGGCATGGACGTCGCTATCCTCAGGGTTGATACGGGGCTGAGCAACAGAAATGTCTTAACGCTTGCTCCCGCCGAGAATGAGCGCCGCGGCAACTCTATACATGTGGCGGGATTCCCGGGCTCCTCCGATTATCTTTTCGGCTCGCAAAACCTCCCCTCATCGGAGGCTGACGTTACCGTTGCCCCAGGCACCATAACGAACATAAACCAGGAATCAGGGGGCGTAAGATATTTACAGCATGACGCGTCCACCAGCTCCGGCAGCTCCGGCGGCCCGGTCATCAACGACAGCGGCGCGGTAATCGGCGTCCACACCCTTGGAACGGAAGGCTTTAAAGGCGCCGTATACATCGATTATGTCATCGAACAATGCGAACGGCTCGGCATCCCCATTGTAACAACGGCGGGCTCGAGAAACGCGGTGACGGACGACAGCGCAGCCTCCGACGATGAATCGGAAGATGCGGAGGCCGCCGAAGAAGAAGTTGTGTATGATACATCCGGCTCCTCCAATACCGCGATCCAGCTCCTGACCAGTTATTGGTGGGTGCTGCTGGCTGTCGTCGCCGTGCTGGGAATCGTAATGGTACTCGTAATGAGCAGACCTTCTTCCGCGGCGAAGCATGCTCCCATGCCGGTATCCGCGCCCGCGCCCGCAGCGGTATCTCCCCCCATAGAGGCGTCCCCCTATGCTGTGACCCAGGCGCTTCCGTCCTCGCAAAAACCGGTGAATACACCGGCCAAGTCAAGCGCTGCGGCGAGCCTGATTTGCACCAAGGGTAATTTTGCCGGAACGACGTTCCCCGTCAACGGCAGCCTGTCCATCGGGCGCGACCCTTTGCGCTGCCAGATTGTTTTCCCCAACGACACGAAAGGTATTAGCTCCATGCACTGCGGCGTAAGTCAGAACGGGGCGGGCGTAACGCTGACCGATAAAGGCTCAACATACGGCACGTTCCTTTCGGGAGGCCGGAAACTGAACCCGGGAGAAAGCGTATCGCTCAACTACGGCGACAGCTTTTATCTGGCTGACAACAATATTGAATTCAGGGTCATCTGACCGGTTATTTAACTGTTGAGCCTGTGAATACAGGTTTTTAAAGAAAAGCAGGTGATGTCCATTGGGCAGGGCAAATATTGCTTTGATACATCAAGGCGTTGAAACATTAAGCTTTCCCGTTGACGAAAACCATCCGGGCATGACCGTCGGCAGAGAGCCCGACAACAGTGTCTGTATTAACGATGAATCCGCGTCCAGGCGTCACGGCAAGTTTATTTGGGAGCGCGGCGAGGTTTACTATATCGACCTTAACAGCACAAACGGATCTTTTATTGATAACAGGAGAGTTTCCTCCGCGCCTGTCCCGCTTTACGACGGCGCTGTCGTTTCCCTGTCGGATTCAGGGGCTGTCCATTTTATCGTTACGATTCATCAAGACGCAAATACCGGCGCCGGACAGCCGCCGCAGCTCCATGGCAAGAACACCGTCTTTATCGGACGTGACCTTTCCTGCGGCGTTGTGCTGTCTCAGGCCGGAGTATCACGTTTTCACGCAAAGCTCCTGATACAAAACGACGGCGTCTACATAGAGGACAATCACAGCACCAACGGCACCTTTGTGAACGGTCTGCGCATAGAAAAGCCTGTAAGGATCACGGAAAGCGACGCCATCCATATAAGCGGGGTATGTTTTTGGCTTAGAAACGGCACGCTTATAGCGGATGCGGCAGGCGGCTATAACGGACTGCCGGTTTATGCTCGAAGCTTAAGCCGCAAGGTTATCCAGAAGGGCACTGAAAAAACGATATTGGACGACGTAAGCCTGACAATAAAGCCCAACGAATTTGTCGCGATTATCGGCGGCTCAGGCGCGGGTAAATCCACGCTTATGAAAATACTTTGCGGTATCACATCGGAGCACGGCGGCGCGGTCGAGTTTGACAGCTCCGGCATGGCGGGAAGCCGCAACGCCTATAAGAGCACGATCGGGTACGCCCCGCAAAACGATATTTTATACGGCGACCTGACGTTATATCAAATGCTTTTTTATTCCGCAAAGCTCAAAATGCCCCAGGACACGCAGCAGGACGAATACGAACGCAGGGTGGCTAAGGCCATGCAAAGCGTTAAGCTTGAAAATCATGGAAACACGCCGGTCAAAAAACTTTCCGGCGGACAGCGCAAACGCGCAAGTATAGCCGTTGAGCTTCTTTCCGACCCGAGGCTGTTCTTTTTGGACGAGCCTACGTCCGGCCTCGACCCCGCGACAGAACGCAATTTGATGGGTATGCTTAAAGACATGGCGAGAAACAATAAAACCATCGTAGCCATAACCCATATGACGCAAAACATAAACTTGTGCGATAAGTTAATTGTGCTTGGCCGCGGCGGCAAGCTGTGCTTTTTCGGGACTCCGGGCGACGCCTGTACTTTTTTCGGCGTGGACAATTTTATAGATATTTATGACAAAGTAGACAACGCCCCCGAAAAATGGCAGGCAAAATACCGGGCCGAACATCCCGGGCACGCAGGCTCCGGCGCGGACGCTTCACATCAGGACCTAAAACGTGACAACAAAATAGGATATAATTCAGGGTTCAGCCAGTTTTCAATCCTGTCGGCGCGATATTTGAAGCTGATACTCGGCGACCGGAAAAGATTGCTGCTGCTGTTGCTGCAAGCCCCTGTTTTAGGTATCCTCCTGATGTTGGTTGCAACCAGCTCGGCGGACGACGGGGTATTCGCGTATTCCTCGACCGCGAAGTCCATGCTTTTTTCGCTGACGTGCGCAGCTTTCTGGATCGGTATGCTAAACTCGATTCAGGAAATATGCAAGGAGCGCGCTATTTTTGAGCGGGAGAAAATATCGACCGTCCGCACGCTTCCCTACATCGCGTCAAAGCTTGCGGTTATAGGCCTGCTGTGTGTACTCCAGGCGCTTGCGCTCACCTTGGTTGTACGGCTTTACACAGGCCCGCTTCCCCAAAACATTTTCGGGATTCAGCCTTTTTCGGGATATTTCCTGACGGTGCTCCTTACAACCCTTTGCGCCGCCTGTCTTGGCCTTGCGGTCTCGGCGCTTTCGCCCAATCCCGACAGGGCTATGGCGATAGCCCCGATTATATTGCTGCCGCAAATCTTATTCTCGGGCGTCGTCTTTGAGTTGTCGGGATTTATGGGCTTTATTTCAAACCTGATCCCCAGCAAACTCAGCATGCAAAACTTTGGGATTTTGACGGATTTAAACGCGCTTCCCACGTCATCGAGCACGGAAACAAAATCGCTTGACGCTATGTACAGCATCACAAACACTTCTAATTTTTATGGCTCATGGTTTGGGTTGGTTATTTCATCGTTTGTTTATATCGCCATCTTTGCAGTGGCCCTAAAATGGAAAGACGAAAGCCAATAAATACTTAATAAACTGGAGGAGATTTTTTTCATGGCTAACAAAAAAGCAATCATTTCCGTATGCATTGTCCTGCTACTGGTCGCCGCAGCCGCAGCCGTTTATTTTGTCTATTCAAGCAGCGGCTATTCGGCATATTCAGGCGCGTTCAAAAAAACCTTTAACACGGACAGCATGGAGCTGAACACAAGCGTGAAGGCGGTCGTGGACGGGGCTACCGTTTCTTCCACGGGCAATTTCAAATTGAAAGGCATGAATACAACGCCGCAGTTTTTAAATGTGATGACAGTCGGCGGACAAACCGTTACGCAGTTTAGCGACGGAGTATATATTTATACCGACGACGGACAGTCAAAAAACAAAATGGAAATGGGAGCCACCCCCGACCCTCACCGTGAGAAGGAAAACGCCCAGTTTTCAATGGATTCTTATCTCAGCGAATTTTCAAGCCTTTTGGACGCGAGCAAGATAAAGGAGCTAAATTCGCTTGAGCCTGTCGCTGAAAGATATGTGGAGAAAATATCCGTATCAAACGTCAGTGGCGGCAAAAGGTTTGAAGTGACGTTGCTTCCGGCGGCTATTGACGAGCTTGTCGGAACGTTTATCAGCGAAAANCTGTCGAACGAATTATCCCCGGAGGTGGCTTGGAAATCAGTAGTTTACACCGCTACGGTATCTAACGGATACATTTCTGAAATCGCGTTTAAGCTGAATCTTGACGTTACACCGCCGAATGAGACCGTCTTAAGGGACGTGACGGTCGATTTTATCATCAGCCCTGTTAACCCCGGAAGACCGGTTGCTTTCGACCTGCCGGATACGTCCGGATTCTAAAGGGAACATATGAACCTGAAAGGTGTAGCTTATGAAATCTTATAAAGATTATTTAACGCGGGCGGATGCGCAGATAGAGACACTCCGTTTGCTGCAAAACGAAGGGCTTATTTGCAAGAGCGGCGAATTTGTTCCGTCTGTGCATTATCCTCCCATTACACGGTACGGCGAGGGTTCGCCGGATCAAATCCTTGAAACCTACACGCAGCCTGACGACGGCATGCTGGACATTTATGTGCATTTTCCGTTTTGCCTTCAAGCCTGCACTTATTGTCACTATCCCGGTCTTGTGGGTACGCAGGCGGAGGAAAAGGAAAAATATATAAAGGCGCTTAAAAAAGAATTTACAATCTATATGGAGCGGTTTCAGCTTGAGCGAATCCGCCCGCGGTCGGTATTGATCGGAGGCGGTACGCCTACATATCTTGCCCCGGCGCAGCTAAAAGATTTTTTGGAGTTTTTTAACCAAAAGGTTGATTTGAGCGGCTGCAAGCAATTCAATTATGACGTTGACCCCAATTCGCTTGTGGGCGAAGAGGGAAAGCAGCGTCTGTCAATCATGCGCGAATACGGCGTGACGCGTATAACAATCGGCATCCAATCTCTTGACAATCATGTGCTCAAGCTGATGAACCGCGCGCATGACGATAGGACCGCAATCGAGGCGATAAACAACACAAAGGATTACGGGTTTCAGGTGAATATCGAGTTCATATACGGACATCCGGGGGAAACGCTTGAAAACTGGGCCGAGACGATCCGGACGGCCGTTACGCTTAATACCGACGAGATACAGCTTTACCGCCTGAAGGTGCTGGCGTATGGCGATAAACAGGGGAATATCATATACCGGCGGGGCGACATACCTGATTTCTACGAAACGATGCGGATGAAACAGATTGCCATCGACATCTTAAACGAAAACGGCTGGGATGAAAACTTAAGGCGCGTTTATACAAAAAACAAGAAAAACATATCCCATTACGCGTATAACCAATGCTGCAACCTGTATGACCAGGTTGGGTTCGGCCTTACGGGCTTTAGCAGCTACCGCGACAGGTTCATGATTAATACCCAGCATTTTGAGCGGTATTACAGCGATTTGGAGAACGGCAGGTTGCCTGTTTCCAGAGGGCTGGTGCGTTCACCTGAGAGCAATTGCGCTGGTCGATTATTTTGCCGATTAAAAATATGAGCGTTAAAAAGTCAAAGTTTAAAAAAATAAACGGTATGGACTTGGATCAGGTATTTACGGAAAAAAGGAAGAACTTAAAAAGCTTCGGCTTGATCGAGGAGGATGAGGACTGCATGAAGCTGACGGATTTAGGCGCTTTTGTGGCCGATGAGGTCGCCCAGCAATTCAACTCGGCGCAATATATCCCGTTTGAAAAGGCACAGTATTCAGACGGCGCGCTCAACCCGTATAACAATAACGCTGCAAGCGATGCGTTCGGCGAATAAACCGGTCAGGAAAGAGGAGTGCTTTTATGGGCGGGTCCGCCACGATTACATGCAAAACAAAACATTCACTGGTACACATAGGCAGTCTTGATTCGTTTGATTTAACTCCGGGCGGCATCGGCGCCGCAAAAAATATAATGCTGTATTTTGAAACGCAAGACAAAAAGTATTTGGAAAAAGCCGTTAAAGCATATGACAAGCTTATTCCCACGGAGAATTTCGGAGGGGAATACACAGCGCTGAGATGGGTTTGCAGATTGCTTCTGGCCCCTTCCAAAGACATTGAGGACGAATTGCTGGAAGCCGAATGAAATCAAGAGCTGGTATCGTTATCTTCAGGCAAATGATTTTGAAAAGCTGAAAACATATATTCAATATAAATACCATTTTAAGGAGATTTCCGCAGGTGATATCAAAACCCATCGGGAGCTGCGGTTTTTAGAGGATTTTATCTTATTCTCAAATCCACACAGGGAACAGTGGGAAAAAACATCGGAAATACTTCGAAAGCTCAGGATTGTTGGGGGGCTCACGATTGCCGACGTTGGCTGCGGCTCCGGATATTTTACGTTTAAATTTGCCGATATGGTCGGGCCGCACGGCAAGATTTACGGCATTGAGATCAACCCGCTGCATCTTGATTATTTAAATAAATATGTTGAGAAAAACAGTGTTCATAACGTGGAGATCGTAAAGAGCAATTTAGACGGCATCGGAATTGATCCGTCCGTCAAGGTCGACGTCGTCTTTTCCTGTTCGTTGTTCCATGTGCTGTACGCGGCTTTTACGGAACAGGACCGCCGGGCGTTTATCGAAAGCATTGAAAACGCGCTGCTTCCAAACGGCGCTTTGATCGTCGTCGACAATGATTTGGTGTCAAGCGGGGATTTGCCGTATCACGGCCCGTATATCGCAAAGGATTTGCTGGCGAGCCAATTGTACTATTACGGCTTCAAGCTAATAAAAAAAGTCCAGGTTACAAAACAGCGGTACGCACTGGTTTTTAAAAAAAGCGAGCGTAAAAAGGTAACAGATGAAACAAATTTGAACAAAGGCGTAATAACGGCTTTGTCCGGGGCGTCGCTTGTTAAGTTCGCATTGGCCGACGCCGCCCCGACAGCCGGTTACAGCGAGGGCGGCAAACGCGCCGCCGGGCTTCTGCTGAAAGCGCTTGAGGATAAAACCGCAAAAAGCATAGACCTAGCCGTATCGGCGTATGAAAAAATCATACCTGCAGAACGCATCGGCGATGAGTATACGGCTTTTGTCTGGTTCTGCGAATATTTGAAGGCGGACGGGGCCGCGCGCAGGGAAATGACCTTAGACCCGCTTTATAAAGAATACCTCGATTATTTTGCGGGGGACGATTTCGCGTTGCTGAAACAGTATTTGCAGAGTAAATACGAGCTTGCGGCAGATGACGGCGAACGGCTTAAAAACCTTATGCAGGTTTCGGAATACATCGCGTTTAATAACCCAAACCGTGACCGGTGGGAAAAAACGAATCAAATGCTTGATTATATTGACATAAGGCCCGGCGAAACAATCGCGGACGTGGGCTGCGGAAGCGGGTATTTTACATATAAATTTGCGAAAAGCACAGGGGAGTCCGGCAAAGTATACGCCACTGAGATAAACAAAGAGGCGTTAAGCTACGTCGAGACGCTCCGCGACCGCTACAAGCTGAATATCATACCGGTTGTAAGCGCCTTAAACGACGCGAAGCTGCCTTTTGACAAGTTTGACAAAATATTCATGTGCTCCATGTACCACGCCGTCTATGTGGCGTCGATCGAGGCTGTGAAGGACGCGTTCATAGAAAGCGTAAAGCGCGCGCTCAAAGACGGCGGCAAGCTTATTATCGTCGACAATGAAGCGGAAACCCCTCGGGGCGAGCCGGACTACTATGGCTCGGGAATCGACAGGAGGCTTGTGATAAGCCAGCTAAAACACTACGGTTTTCGACTGACCGATGAAAAACAGTTTATCCCTCAGCGTTATATTTTGGTGTTCCAGAAGGTAGTGTAAAAATGAAAAACATGAGCTTTACGCGAGATGAAATTAAACGTCATCTTCAGGCAAACGGCGCAGAACAACAGGAATTATTCAAACATGCAAGACAAGTCAGAAACGAAGCCGGGGGGGACGGCTTAAATATCAGAGGCGTGATAGAATTATCGAACAGATGCGCTGAAAACTGTTTGTATTGCGCTATGAGGCGCGATAATCACTTGCTGGACAGATATGACCTGGATGAAGAGGCTGTCGTTGCAGCCGCCGGTCAAATTATCAATTCAGGCATACCTACTGTTTTTATGCAAAGCGGCGAATCGGCAAAGTGCGCAGTTCTGCTTGAAAGCGTCATACCGAAAATATTTAGCAAGCATCGCTGCGATATACTGTTGTGCGCCGGTAAAAAATCCGCCGAAACATACAAGCGCTACAAGGAAGCCGGAACTACCGGATATATACTGAAATTTGAAGCTGCAAACCCGTCCCTTTATGAAAACGCGACCGGCGCAAGCTATGAGGAGCGCTTATCGTGCATACGCGATATACGCTCGGCGGGAATGAAGCTGGGCACGGGCAATATTCTGGGGCTGCCAAACCAGACGCTGGACGACATCGCCGACGATATTCTCCTTGCGATTGAATTATCGCCTGATTATGTGAGCGTCGCGCCCTTTATACCAAATCAGGGGACGCCGTATGAAAACGCTTCAAAGGGCGATATAAACCTGACGTTAAATGTAATGGCAATATGGCGGATCGCTTTTCCGGATGCGCTGATTCCGACGGTAAGCGCGTTGGAGTATATTCATCCGGACGGTCAGGCGGCGGGGCTCAGCGCGGGCGCAAACGTCATTACCGTGAATTTTACCCCGAAGCAAAATCGCGATAAATATGCTATTTACGCAAAGGACCGTTTTGTCGTCGGGCTTGAGCACGCGTATAAAACGGCCCGGCGTGCGGGAATGTCGTTAAACATGCGAAAGAAATAAAGCTCCGGCTGCAAGGGCTAGCATTAAGCGGCGGGTTCAAACTGGCTGTTGTAAAGGCCGGCGTAGAACCCGCCTTTTTCCAGTAATTCTTTGTGGCTTCCGCTTTCGATGATGTCTCCGTCCTTCATCACCAATATCAAGTCGGCGTTCTTGATTGTCGACAGGCGGTGGGCGATGACAAAGGACGTGCGTCCGTCCGTCAGCTTATCCATCGCCTCCCGGATCAGATGCTCGGTGCGGGTATCGACAGAGCTTGTCGCCTCGTCCAGAATTAGCACGGTGGCGTTCTGGACGATTGCGCGGGCTATTGTGACAAGCTGCTTCTGGCCCTGCGAAAGGCTGGTGCTGCCGCTGAGCGGCGTGTCGTAGCCCTGCGGCAGCGTCATGATGAAATGATGAAGCCCCACGGCCTTGCAGGCGGCTACCACCTGTTCACTCGTCACGCCCTGCTTGCAGTAGATGATGTTTTCCTCAACCGTGCCCTCGAACAGCCATGAGTCCTGGAGCACCATGCAAAACTGCTCGTGCACATTTTCACGCGGCACCCGGCTGATCGGTACGCCGTCCAGCAGGATTTCCCCGCCATCCAGCTCATAGAAACGCATAAGCAGGTTGACGATGGTGGTTTTTCCGGCGCCGGTAGGCCCGACGATGGCAATCTTCTGTCCCGCCGTGACGCTTATGGAAAAATCATGGATCACGGTTTTCCCGGGGATATATCCAAATTTCACATGGCGAAACTCCACGCCGCCCTTTATATCGGCAAGCAATTTCGGTTTTTGGCTTTCATCCGCCATTTCTTCCTCGTCAAGAAAAGCGAACACACGCTCGGCGGCGGCGGCTGTTCTTTGAAGGTTCTGGAAAGTTTGCGCAAGCTGCGATAACGGCTGCGTAAACAGGTGCACATAAATCATGAACGCGACAATCACGCCGAACGAGATAGCCCCGTTCATAACCAGCACAGCGCCGGTCACACAGACAGACACATAGCTCAAATTTCCTATAAACATCATGACGGGCATCATCAGCCCCGAAATAAACTGGCTCTTCCAGCCGCTGTCATATAATCTTTTGTTGATATCCTCGAATACCCGCCCGGCTTCTTCTCCGCCGTTATATGCCTTGACTACGTTGTGGCCGGAATAAATTTCCTCCACATGACCGCTTGCGGCGCCTAAATACTTTTGCTGACGCACAAAGTGTTTCTGGGATTTCCCCATAATCGCGCCCATGACAACAAACCCCGACATACTCACGCCAATTGCGGTCAAAGCCATGATCCAGTTGTTATAAAACATCATAACGGCCGAGCCAATAAGCATGGCGCCGGACACGACAAGGCTTCCCACGCTTTGGTTCATGGTCTGCCCGATTATATCCACATCGTTTGTGACGCGGCTGAGGATGTCGCCGCAGCTTACCTTGTCGAAGTATCTAAGGGGCAGCCGGTTGATTTTTTGAGATATGCCGGTACGCATGTTTTTGCCGATTTTTTGCGTTACCGTCGCCATGATGTATCCTTGTGCAAAGCTTAAAATCGCGGACGCCGCGTAAAAAGCCGCCAGCAGGAACCCGATGCGCCCGACGGCGTTAAGGTCGACGGCGCCCGCAACCGGAGCTCCTTCCGCAAGCGCTGGTAAGCCTTTCATGATTTCGTCCGTCATTTGTTTTAGCTTGTCGGGGCCTATTATCTGAAGCGCCGTACCCGCGGCCGCCAAAACAATGGCTGCGGACATCACCGGAGTATACTTTTTGCAATAGGCGATAAGCTTTCCCCATGTACCCTTGAAATCTCTTGGCTTTTCTATGGCGCCTCTGCCCATCAAGCCGGGCCCGGGGGGGCCGATCGGCCTGCTGTATTTTCTTTCCCCGCTCATGACGCAAGCTCCTTCTCGCTTAACTGGCTCACGGCAATCTGCCGGTATACCTCGCAAGTCTCCAGAAGCTCCTTGTGCCGACCATGCCCCGCTATCTTTCCATCGTCCAGCACAATGATCTGGTCGGCGTCCATGATCGTTCCGATGCGCTGCGACACGATCATGCTTGTAACGCCGGCCGTTTCTTTTTTAAGCTCGCTTCTAAGAGCCCTGTCCGTCTTATAATCAAGCGCCGAAAAGCAGTCGTCGAACAGATAGATTTCCGGATTCCGGCAGACGGCGCGGGCTATTGCGATACGCTGTTTTTGCCCTCCGGACACATTTGCGCCGCCCTGCGCGATATCGGCTTCATATCCTCCATCCATTTGCCCTACAAAATCAGCGCCCTGCGCAATTTCGACAGCCCTTTTTATATCGTCGGCAGAAAAGCCGCCGCCGTTATCGCCAAAGGCCACGTTGGATGAGACGGAGCCTTTGAACAGCAAGGCCTTTTGCGGCACATACCCGATTTTGCCGTACAGAGCTTCAAGCGTGTATTCACGTATGTTCACGCCGCCGAGCAGGATTTCGCCTTCGGTCGCGTCAAAGAAACGCATCGCAAGGTTCATAAGCGTGGACTTCCCGCTGCCGGTGGAGCCGATAAAGGCGATGGTTTCGCCTTGTTTTACCGTAAAGCTCACATCCTTAAGCACATAGTCGGCAGCGCCCGGATACTTAAAGCTGACATGGCTAAACGTCATCTCGCCATTAAGCCCGGAAAGGCCCGACACCCGTCCGCCGCCAAGTATGGCGGGCGTGGTATCCAGCACCTCCCGGATGCGCCTTGAGGAAACACTGGCGCGGGGAAACAAAATGAAAATCATAAGCAGCGTCATAAAGGACATGATGATCTGCATTGCATAATTGGAAAACACCACCATATCCGCAAAGAGCGGAAGCTTATCCGCAGCCCCGGCCGAGTGGATCAGGTATGCGCCGGTCCAATAGATCGCAAGGGATACCCCGCTCATGACCGTCGACATCACCGGCATCATTACAGCCATTGCGCGGCTTGTGTAAAGCTGCGTCCCGGTGAGCGCCTCGTTCGCCCGCTCAAACTTTGCTTCCTGATAATCCTCGGCGTTATACGCCCTGACAACGCGAAGCCCCGTTAAATTTTCACGCGTTACGCGATTCATATTATCGATCAGCGACTGCATTTTTTTAAATTTTGGTATGACAAAAATCATAAGCAACCCGATTACCGCCATGAGAACGGCTACCGCGGCGCCGGTAGCCATCGTCCATTCAAAGCGTTTTCCGGCTATCTTTGTAATCGCCCAGACCGCTGTGATCGGCGCTTTTATGATTAGCTGCAGCCCCATTGCAATCAGCATTTGCACTTGAATGACGTCGTTGGTGGAACGGGTGATGAGGCTGTCGGTTGAAAACCGGTTCATCTCCTCCATAGAGAAAGATGCGACTTTACTAAAAAGCAGGCTGCGCAGGCGCCTTGAAAACGCGGAGCCTATGACGGCGGCGAAATAGCCGACGGTAATGGCGCATATAAGGCTGCCAAGGGTACATAAAAGCATCATGCCGCCGGCAAACTGAATATCGCTTATCATACTGCCGGGAGTTTGCACCAGTTTTGTAATTTCGGCCATGTATTCCGGCAATTTCAAATCCAGCCAGACCTGAGCTACGATAAAGACAAGGCTTAAGAACGTCATCAGACATTCTTTTGGCGTAAGATATTTGAAGATTTTAAGCATATAAACAGGCTCCTTTAAAAATACAGCGCTTGTCTATTGGAGTGAGATACAGGCTTCTATCACTTCTTTTTGCATTTTCTTGGTGAGCTTGTTAAAAACCAGACGGTAGCTGTCGTCAATCATCTGCTTAAGTATGTCGCCGGGCAAGCCGCCGCCAAGGTCCACAGAGTTCCATGTGAGCTTGCCGCAATAAAAGGCGGGCAGGACTTCGGGGTGGTTTTCCCGCAGAAGCTCCGACATCATGGGGTCACACTTGAGGTTGATGAGGTCTTTGCCCGCATACATTGCGTTATATTTTTCAGACGGATGCATAATAGCCGCAAACATTTTGCCGCCAATCATGTAGCGGTGCCAGCCCCATTCGGCCTTGTAGTCTTTAACCGCGCCCTGTTTTGAGCGCAAATATTCATCCAGCCATGGATAGTTTTTCACTTAAAAAACGTCCTTTCTGTTATAATGCTTTTAAGCCTTTCCAATAATATAGCTTATCATATTCATCGATTCATTTCAATTGAACTTTCAAGATGAGCTGCGAAAACGGCAAGGTATATCTTACGCATTACAGCCATTTCCCAGGGGCTATAAGAGAAACAAATATTGAAGCTTTGTATGCACTGTGTTAAAATAAGTTATAATTATAAAATCAGTTGCCGTAAATGATGTGATTTGATGAAAAAACAATTATTTCTTTCAGGGTTAGCACTGTCTTTTATTACAGTGCTTGCCTGTTGTATGGTATTTTCTACAGAGGAGCCGGAATCTCCGGCTCCGCATGATGATCCGCCAAGTCCTTCTATGGAAAGCGCACAGGCAAAATATATAAAGCTCACCCCGCAGGAAGCCCGGGATATGATGTCTGACGATGCGATCATTTTGGACGTCCGCACACCGAAAGAATATGACGAGGGGCATATTGCGAATTCTGTATTGCTGCCTGATTATGAAATAAAGGATATGGTGGAAACCGTTATCGCCGATAAAAACCATACCGTCATCGTATATTGCCGTTCAGGCGCAAGGAGTAAAAATGCGGCTGAATACATGATTGAAATGGGATATACGACAGTATTTGATATTGGCGGCATAACGGATTGGGAAGGGGAGATTGTCAGGAACCCGTAATATCGCGTATTTATGATATTTTTTAGGAAACACAGGCTTTTAGGACACGCATCCAAAAAGCCTGTGTTTCCTGATTCTGATTTAGGGTCTGTCGACATAAAACGGAGGGGTTATGCGTATTTTAAAAAGCAAGCACAATCCCCTTATCGTCGGCATAAAGGGAGATAACCCCTTTTGTCGGGACAATAATGATTTCCTTAAAATCAAATTGCTTTTTAACGGCGTCTGAAAGCTGTTTCGCCAGCGGTAAATTGTTACAGTGGGATATCACCATGGTTTCGCCGCTTGTAGGTTTTTCCTTGCTCTTGATAAACGACAAGATTTTTTCAATCATTTGCTTCGTTCCGCGGGATTTTGCGTATAGCGCGATACTGCCGTTGCTGTCGGCGCCCATGATCAGCTTAATATTCAGGGCGTTTATTATCTTCCCGGTCACTTTGTTAAGGCGTCCGTTTTTAATCAGGTTATCGTACCGCTCAAGAATAAAATATGTTTTCATATTGCTGATAAAACTGTTTACCGCTTTGATGATTTGCTCTTTTGGCATACCCCTTGACAGCATCTCGCGGATCTTTATGGCAAGCAACAGCTCGCCGGCCGAAGCGCTTTTCGAATCAAACACATGAACGTCTGTAATACCGTTTTCCTCCGCGCATTTTTTTCCTAATTCAGCGCTTGAGTAAGACCCTGACAATTGGCTTGAGATGGTGACTACAAACGCATGCTTTGCAAGCTCTATCGCTTTTTGAAATGCAAACGGGGAAGGGGAGGCCGAGCTGACTTTTTCCATACATGCTTTCATTTCGGATATGAATCCGGGCAGGTCAAGGTTTTCATCGTCAGTGAACTCCTTTTCCCCCAGCCGCATGGTCATTGGAACCGATATTGCGCCTAACCGCTCTTCCAGCTGCGGCGTGATGTCACAGCTACTGTCAATGACGATTTTATAATCCATATTCCCGAACACCCTCCATACCCTTATTTATAGGAGTATACCACAATATTAAAAAAAAATAAAGCAATATTTACCTGTTATGATTTCATTATGATTTCTGCCGCCGCTTTGATAAATCCCATAAGATAACCCTTCTGCTGTTAATTTTTCAGGCTTTGGATTGGCGCCGGTATCTGGCCTCCGCGCGAAATAAATCTTGAAGGGGAGAGCGTGCTTACCCGCATGATCGGGCCGCTTCCGAGAAGACCGCCGAAATTCAGCTCCTCGCCCGCTTTTTTGCCGATCGCGGGAATCACGCGTACCGCCGTCGTTTTCGAGTTTATCATGCCAATCGCGGCTTCGTCCGCGATGATGGCGGAGATGACGTCCGCGCTTGTGTCGCCCGGTATAATCACCATATCAAGCCCGACGGAGCAAACCGACGTCATAGCTTCAAGCTTTTCAATCGAAAGTGCGCCGCTTCTCGCGGCCTCGATCATTCCGGCGTCCTCGCTTACGGGGATAAACGCACCCGACAATCCGCCCACCTTTGACGACGCCATGACGCCGCCTTTTTTCACGGCGTCGTTTAACAGTGCAAGCGTGGCGGTCGTGCCGTGGGCTCCGCANTGCTCCAATCCTATTTCTTCGAGGATATGAGCCACCGAATCGCCGACTTCCGGCGTAGGCGCAAGGGATAAGTCCACGATGCCAAACGGAACGCCAAGCATCTCGGCGGCTTCCGCGCCGACAAGCTGCCCCATTCTTGTGATTTTAAACGCGGTCTTTTTGATTACATCCGAGATTTCCGTGATGTTAAGCCCCCTTGTCTTCGAAAGCGCCGAGCGCACTACGCCGGGGCCGGAAACGCCTACGTTAATGACGCATTCTGGTTCCCCGGGACCGTGGAACGCCCCCGCCATAAACGGGTTGTCCTCCGGAGCGTTACAAAAGACCACGAGCTTCGCGGCTCCTATGCATTCGCGGTCTGCCGTGCGCTTAGCCGCTTCGAGTATGGCTTCGCCCATCATTTTCACAGCGTCTAAATTGATGCCCGCCGATGTGGAGCCGATATTGACCGACGAGCAGACGAACTGCGTTTCCGAAAGAGCCTCGGGTATGGAGCGTATCAGCGCTTCGTCGCCTTTTGAAAAGCCTTTATGTACGAGCGCTGAAAACCCGCCGACAAAGTTGACGCCGACTTCTCTTGCCGCCCTGTCGAGTGTTTTCGCGTACTGGACGGGATCGCCGCCGCTTGCCGCCGCAAGAATCGCGACCGGCGTTACGGAAATGCGCTTGTTGATGATCGGGATGCCGTATTTCGCTTCTATATCCTCTCCTGTTTTTACAAGGTTTTTCGCAAGCCTTGTAATTTTATCATAAACCTTTCGGCAGGAGCGGGCCTGGTCGCCGTCCGCGCAGTCGAGCAGGGAAATTCCCATCGTGATTGTCCTGATGTCTAAATTTTCGTCCTGTATCATGGTAATCGTTTCAAGTATATCGCTTACGTTTAACATTTAAATCCTCCAAAGTTTTAGATCCTGTGCATGGAATTGAAAATATCCTCGTGCATGGCCGTGATGACAAGCCCCAGCTCTTCCCCGGTATCGCTCATGCTTCTTGAAAAGCTCGAAAACTCACAGTTTAAACCGGAGATATCGACAAGCATAATCATCGCGAACAAATCCTGCAAAACGCTTTGGGTTACCTCAACCACATTAGCGTTTGATTCCGCGCACTTCGACGAGACCTTTGCGATAATCCCGACCATGTCCTTGCCGATTACGGTAACGATTGCTTTCATTTAATCCTTCATTTCCTTTCAAAATCATAATCATCAAGCTCTTTTAACAGTACCGACGAATCCATGTCGGAGGGGATATAAAAATCCGCGTTAGAAAGCGATACATCCGTTATAACCGCGCCGTCGGGGGAGCAGGAGCGCTTGAACTGCGCGGCGCAGAANCTTTGCAAAAACATGCGGAGCTTCTCCTTGATGTAGGAGGGCTCGTACTTTCCCGAAAACGCGACGCTTGCGTAAAAATAAATCTTTACCGGCTTAAANTTATACCTGATGAAATAGTAAAGGAAGAAGTCAAGAAGCTCGTATGGCGCCAGGATGTCCTCGGTTTTCTGGCGTGTTTTTCCGCTTTCATCCGGCGGTAAAAGCTCCGGGCTTACCGGAGTTTCAAGTATATCCGATACGATTTCGGAAATCCCTGGGACTGTACCGCTTTCCGCGACGTGCTTTACAAGCGCCCGCAAAACGGTTTTTGTCACGTTTGCGTTGACGTTGTAGTTTGCGATGTGGTCTCCCGCAAAAGTCGTAAACCCCAGCGCCGCCTCCGAAAGGTCGCCGGTGCCCACGACGATGCCGCCAACTTGGTTTGCGACGTCAAGGAGGATTTGCGCCCGCTCGCGAGCCTGGGCGTTTTCGTACACGGTATCCTTTTTGCCGGTATGGCCGATGTCCTCAAGGTGCTGTAAAACGCTTGGCTTTATTGAGATTTCGCGCTTCGTAACGCCGGTCTTCTCCAGCAGGAGCATAGCGTTTTCAAGCGTCCTTAAACTTGTGCCGAAGCCCGGCATGGTGATACCCGTGATGTTTTCGCGGGGAAGCCCCAGCGTATCCATCGCCGCCGCGCTCACAAGCAGCGCCGCCGTGGAATCAAGCCCGCCGGAAACTCCGACGACAAGCCGCGAGATGCCGATATTCTCCATTCTTGCGGCAAGCGAGCGGACCTGAAGAGAAAACAGTTCCGGCAAGTATATCCCGACGTCCTTTTCAGGCAGGAACGGTATTTGCCCGACGTGCCTTAACAGTCCGCGCTTTGCGCCCGCAGGAAGTATCTTGTGGCTGGAAGGCTCGGATACGCGCATTTTTTTACAAGCGCGTATAATATCCAAGTCAAGGTCGACGGTACAGGAAAAGCTTTCGTATCCCGCGTTTGCGCAGGCAAGCTCCCCGCCGCACTCATAAACCGCGATAAANCCGTCGTAGACATACGGGCTTGAGGTGCCGCCGACGCCGCCGTTTATAACGGCGACGGCGCATCCGAGAGACGACGAAAGTGATTCCACGGCCATTTTTACNTCGCGNATTTTTCCGGCGTACATGGGCGAATACGCGGGGATTATGATAAGGTCGCAGCCTGTTTTTGCGATTTCGGCGGCGTGGACCGCGATATCCGAAAGCTCGCACGAAAGCACGCAGAAACGCATATCCCCGCACGCGAAAACAGTATTAACCGGAACCGTATCCTCAATACACGGATACCCGGTAAGCGACGCGCCGCTTTCCAAAGCCGGGACATAAGCGACAAGCTCGCCGCGGTATAAAACAGCCATGACGGAGACAGGTTTTCCAAGNTCGTATATATAAACTCCTGCGATGACGTAGGAATCCATTCGCCTGCTCGCTTCGGCAAGGACGCCAAGGGCGACGTCGCACTGCTCTAAAACAGCTTTGTTACCGGCAAGGCTGCCGCATGTNCCGCAAAGGGAAAGCGCCGGGAAAACCGCGACGTCGGACGGCGGCATATCCAAAAGCAGGTTTTTAATCTCCTCCGCGCATTCTAAAGGGTTTGCAAGGACGACCTTATTGACAGCAGCTCCCAGCCTTATGATTGAATTCAAAACGCGTCCACTCCTAATATCAGTTGTTTAAATTATACCACATATTTCTGAAAAGATGAATATAGCCATTGAGAACTTTTCAAAAATATGGTATTATATCTTGTATATGTTTAAATTACGACTTTATATGGATGGGGTTTTTTCTTTGTATTGTAACCTTTTTGACAGCCACCTTCATTCACAGAATTCTCCCGACGGGCACCACTCCGTTACATTTATGGCTGAAACGGCGGTTGATAAAAAATTTTTAGGCATTGCGATCACGGATCACTGCGATTTTGATATATTTGCTAAGGAGCGCTTTAAAACGCGTATCATGAATTCCGAAATAGATTCGGCGTTTGCGCGCGAGGCGTTCGGTGACAGGCTCATAGTATCGTTCGGAATCGAAATCGGGCAGGTGTTCCACAATATCAAGCGCGCGGAATCCATCTTGAAGCGGCATCGCTTCGACTTTATACTTGGAGCTTTGCACGTATTGAAGTATGATAATACCGACTTCGTCTCTGCCGATTTTACTAAAATGGCGTCTGAAAAGATCGATTTTTACTTAAAGAAATANTTTGAGGAGATAACCGATCTTGTAAACTGGGGAAAGTTTGACATACTTGCCCACTTTGACCTTCCGTGGCGTTATCTTAAAAAACAGGGCGTTCAGATTGACCTTAAGATTTACCGCGAATATATTGACGAAATCCTTAGAATAATCGTAGGGAAAGGCATCGGGCTTGAGCTTAACATGTCGGGGCNTCGGAATAACGGCGACGCCATGCCGCCGGTCTGGGTCATCAGGCGTTACCGCGAGCTTGGCGGCGAAATAGTTACGATCGGCTCGGACGCGCACAGCGCCGACGGGCTTGGCGAAGGAATCGGGGACGGCATGGGGCTTCTNAAGGACGCGGGATTTTCCAGCTTCGCGTTTTACCGCGGACGAAAGCCGGTTATGCTTAAAATAATTTGAACCGTGGCCTGTTGACGCTACCGCTCAACGCCCGCCTTTCGGCGCATTTTGCGCCATACCGCGTTAAATTTTCTTGTAATACGCCAAGTATTACTGCAAAAATTTGCCTTGTCTGGCACAAAATGCCCGCGAAATTCGGGCATTTCGGATAGTGTCAACAGGCCCTAAGAAANGAGACCGTTTTTATGACCGCAAAAAAAACTGCCCATTACGGCAATGAATCCATATCGTCCTTAAAGGGCGCGGACCGCGTCAGAAAGCGCCCCGGCGTCATCTTCGGCTCCGACGGGCTGGAGGGCTGCAAGCATTCGGTTTTTGAGATACTCTCAAACTCGGTTGACGAAGCGCGCGAGGGGTTCGGAAAAAAAATCATCGTCACAAAATTCCTTGACGATTCAATCGAGGTTCAGGATTTCGGGCGCGGGATACCCGTCGACTACAACCAAAACGAGAAAAGATACAACTGGGAGCTTGTTTTCTGCGAATTGTACGCGGGAGGCAAGTTCGCGGACGGCTACGGGTTTTCGCTCGGCCTGAACGGGCTCGGGCTTTGCGCAACGCAGTACGCGTCGGAATATATGGACGTCGAAAGTATACGCGACGGCTTTCGCTACAGCCTGCGATTCGAACACGGCGAAATCGCGGGCGAGATGCAAAAGGAGCCTGAAAACGGAAAAAAGACAGGCACAAAAATCAGGTGGAAGCCGGATATCCAGGTCTTTACCGAGATTTCGGTGCCGCCGGAATATTTCACGGANGTCNTAAAACGGCAGGCCGTCGTCAACAAGGGTCTGACCATCGTCTTCAGAGAGGAAACATCAGGCGGATTTCAAAAACAAGAATTTTTTTACGCCGACGGCATCGTGGATTATATAAAGGATTTTACGGGCGACAACAATCTNACAAGCATACAGTACTGGCAGGCGGAGCGATTCGGCCGTGACCGCGAGGACAAGCCGGAATACAAGGTCATACTGAATTTGGCCCTTTGTTTTTCCAACCGCGTAAAGCTGCTCGAATACTACCACAACTCAAGCTTTTTACAGCACGGAGGCTCTCCCGACCGCGCCGTAAAGGTTGCAACCGTCGGTATCATCGACGGTTACTTAAAGCAGCAGCAGAAATATCTAAAGGGCGAAAGCAAGATCACGTTCCAGGATATCGAGGATTGCCTTGTGCTTGTGTCGTCTAACTTTTCAACGCAGACGTCGTATGAAAACCAGACGAAAAAGGCCGTCAACAATAAATTTGTCTATGAGACCATGACCGAGTTTTTGCGGCACGCGCTCGAGATTTATTTTATTGAAAATCCGGACGACGCCGCGAAAATCGCCGAGCAGGTGCTGATTAACAAGCGAAGCCGCGAAAACGCGGAAAAGACGCGGCTAAACCTCAAGAAAAAGCTGGCGGGCAGCGTGGATATCGCAAACCGCGTGCAGAAGTTCGTCGATTGCCGCTCAAAAGACCTTGCAAGGCGTGAAATCTATATCGTCGAGGGCGATTCGGCTTTAGGCGCGTGTAAGCTTGCAAGGGACAGCGAATTCCAGGCGATCATCCCGGTGCGCGGCAAAATCTTAAATTGCCTAAAGGCCGATTACGACAAAATCTTTAAAAATGATATCATAACCGATATCATAAAGGTTTTAGGCTGCGGGGTGGAGGTAAGGAGCAAATCTAACCGGGAGCTTTCCACGTTTGATTTAAGCGGTCTTAGATGGAATAAAATCGTCATCTGCACCGACGCCGACGTGGACGGCTTTCAGATTCGCACACTGATACTGACCATGCTTTACCGCTTGGCTCCCACGCTGATAAACGAGGGGTGCGTCTACATCGCGGAGTCGCCGCTGTTCGAGATTACCGCGAAGGACAAGACGTATTTCGCGTATTCAGATATGGAGAAAAACCGGCTGCTTACAAAGCTAGGGGGCGTGAAAAACGTAAAGCTCCAGCGCTCGAAAGGGCTTGGAGAAAACGATCCCGACATGATGTGGCTCACAACCATGAACCCCGAAACCCGGCGGCTTATAAAAGTGACGCCGACGACGGCCGCCGCCACCGACGAGATGTTCGACATACTTTTAGGCGACAATTTGCAGGGAAGAAAAGATTTTATCGCGCAGTTCGGGCAGAATTACCTTGAGACCGCTGATATTTCGTGAATTGGAGTGCAGTAAAATGAACCGCTTTAAACCTTATGCTGGACCTATAACAAATTTTCTTATAACGCTATTCTTTTTGACTATCATTGGCGTTGTCGGAATTTTGGGGATTCAGATTATCAGTGGGAATGCTGTAAATATCTATTACACAATCGAGCCGCTTTCTCATTTGACCGCTGCAAACGATTCATTTAAAGATATAAAAACAGAAGAGCTAAATGCCGTTATATTTAAGGGGAACCATAAAAAATTAGAAGAGGTTGAAGCGGTCTTGCTGTCAAGATTCGAGACCTTTGAAGCGCTTATGTATGAATATCAAATTACGATTGTTAACGCTCAGGCCCATATGCTTTTCACAGAAGCTATGGAGAATTACGAAAACGCTTTAAAACCGGGTACCCTTAAAGTGCTTGAACGCGCAAAACAGGGGGCCGCTTACGATGAGCTGCTACTTGAAATTGAAGCAAAATCTGACGCGGATTCTGTAATAACCGACAATCTTTCTAATCTAATCGAAATGAATTTTATGGTGGCTGAATCAGCAACGCGTGGGGTTGAATATACGGCAATCACATTTATAATGATGCTGATAATAATATTGGTGATTTCTATCATCATTTTATTCACTCTCGTAATTTTGCTGGCGCTGTTTAATAATCGAAAAACTTTGAAAGAAAACGATNGGATAAACATACCTTAGGTTGCCGCTTCGCGACAGAAANCACACCGGTGCTTCGCGCCACCCCTGCAACACGGCAACAATCCCCCGGCAAAATATCCCAAAAAGGAGTTTTATCATGAGAGACGCTGAAAAAACAATCGG
>JGI24701J34945_10000467_pt1 | contig 22370 bp, 18 predicted proteins | sample TergutTh196P3_FD_34945 | JGI IMG/M metagenome (IMG submission 34945)
ACACAGCCTCTAAGGCCGCCCTAGACAATATCTTTTATCATGTTGCCCAGGATGGTTTACGTTAAAGATCATTCGTGTTATTATTAAAGTAAAAATATATAAACAGGGGGAACAAACTTCATGAAATCTCGTGTTTTTAACGGGACGAACGGTATGGAGCGCATACTGGATGAAACTGAAAGCTTCGGGGCTTCCCGCGGGCTTCCCGCCGCAAGCGCCATAAAGCTTCGCCTGCTCGCGGAAGAGATGATGGGGCTGACCGTCCGGCTGTTTGAGGATTTGGAATATGAGTTTTTTATAGAAAACGAGGGTATGCGCTTTACGGTCAGGCTGAGCGCGAAGACGCTTGTCAGCCTGAAGCAGAAGGATAAAATCCTATCGCTGTCCAACAGCGGGGATAACGCCGCCACGAAGGGAATCCTTGGAAAAATTAGCGGTATATTTCAGGATATGCTCATCGTATCCCGCGAGCCCGCCGATGATTTGTCCCCTGTGCCTGTCACATACGACGGGATTGGCGACTTAATGTATTTTTCCATGTCGGAATACCGCAACTGGCTTAGCGACGAGGCGGCGGAGGATCAATGGGACGGAGTTGAAAAATCCATTATCGCGAATATTGTCGGCGACGTTACCGTCGGCGTGAAAAACAACAGGGTAGAGATGGCTGCGGTCATTGAATTCTAATTTGCCGGACCAAAACTTTTGAGGGGTTGTATTTTGTGCATGCATTTGAATTTATTCTGATCCTTTTGGCGTCGGTGATGCTTTCCAGCCTGATTAACCGTTTTATACCCGCGTTGTCCGCCCCGGTTGTGCAGATTATTTTAGGCGTTTTCATCGCCCTGATTCCGTTCGGGGCTTTCGGATTTGAGTTTGAATTCGAGACGGAGCTTTTCTTTGTTCTGTTTATCGCGCCTCTTATTTTTTATTCGGGGATGATGTTTGATAGAAAAACGATGGCCGAGCTGATAAAACCTATACTTGCTTCGGCGTTCCTGCTGGTTTTTATCTCGGTAATAACGTTGGGGTATTTTTTACATTTCCTTATTCCCGCGATTCCCTTGACGGTAGCTTTTGTTCTTGTCTCCGCGCTCAGCCCGACGGACGACGTCGCCGTGGACGCGGTAGCAAAACGCGCTGCCGTCCCGGATAAAATCATGACTATTTTATCCGGCGAGTCGGTTATTAACGACGCCTCAGGCATCGTGTGCTTCCAATTTGCCATGATCGCCGCGACAACAGGCGTTTTTTCATCGACGCGGGCGACGGGGCAATTTCTTTTAGTGGGGCTGGGCGGCGTTTTTATCGGACTTGCCGTTATCGGGCTGAAATATATTCTGGTAAGATGGCTCAGGCGCATCGGCATTGAAAACTCCACGCTGCATATCCTGATTGTCATTTTAACGCCCTTCATTATCTACATGATCGCGGAGAGAATCCCGGTAAGCGGTATCGTAGCCGTATTTTCGGCGGGAATCGCCCACTCGCTTGCGCAGAATAAATTTAATCCGGAGGTCGCAAGCTTACATATCGCGCAGGAAAGCGTATGGAATGTCCTGACGTTTTCACTTGAGGGGATTGTTTTTATTTTACTGGGAACACAACTGCCGGGTATCTTGCAAACCTTCGGGGACGACCGGCACGCGATAGGCGGATTTCAAATCATGGGCGGTATATTTGCGCTGACGCTCGCTTTTGCGGTTACCCGCTTTATATGGTGGGTTTTGACAGTCCGCCTGAAAACATACCAAACACCCGACGAGCCTATCCGTAAAATCAGGGCGGGCGCTATTTTCAGCCTTGCGGGGGCGCGTGGAACGGTAACGCTTGCCTGCGTGCTGTCGGTTCCGGCTGTGCTTTCGGACGGCAGCGCTTTCCCCCAGCGCGATTTGATTATCTTGCTGGCAAGCGGGGTGATAGTCTGCTCCTTGCTTATCACGAATTTCCTGCTGCCTTTGGCTACGAAACGGCAAACCGAAGCAACAAAGGGCGAAGCGGACCGGGAAGTATACGGGGAAATTATCCGAGGGGTCATTGCAAGGCTTATCTCCGAAGCAACGGACGAAACCCGCGGAGAAACGGCAATCATCATAAGGCACTACAGGGAGCGCGATATTATGCCGCAGGCGCGCGGGGCATACCGCCATAAAATAAAAAAGGCGGAAAAAGAACTGCGGGAGCAAATTTTCCTGTGGGAAAAAGAAAACACGCAGGCTATGCTTAAAGACGGCAGGGCTGACAAGGCCGCGGCCAGATATTTTCTTGAACGGCTGGAAATCATTACGCGGGCGAGAAAGCACGGTTATCTTAAAAAGGTTGTGCGGCTCTTAAGGCGCCGTCGCCCGGACATTGCCGCGCATCATAACAGGGAAAGGGTGGAAGTGGCTTCCGCGGCAATTCGGAACGGCGCTGCGCCGGATTTCAACAAGCCCGAATATCTTGAGCGCATAAAAACCATCGAGGAGAACTTCGCGGTCATCCGAGAAGCCAATACGAGGTATGTTTTGAATCGGCTAAAGAGCGTAAAAACCGCCGAAAACAGCGCTGTTATCGAAAGGCTGATNTCCTTTTATGAGTTATCCCATGAATTAGCGGCGGCAATCCGCCAAAGCCGCGCCCAACAGCCTGTTGATCCCGTGCCGCACGATTCAAAGGAAGAGGAAAGCTCACTCCTTGAGGTTGCAAGGAAGGGTATCAGGATCGAGCGCGGGCTGATTCAGGAAATGTTCGAGTCGGGACGCCTGACAAGGGAGGCGGCGAAGGAAATGCGCGCGAATATCACTGCTATGGAAGCAAGGATAGGCGGCTTGAGCGGGTAATCAGAACCTGTGTGCAGTATCCAAAGGATGAACGTTGAGCGGCGCTGAATACGGGTTTTTATCCCATCTCGGTAATCCGGCCTGTTCCCGGGGCAAAGAGCGGGGAATGTCTTTTGACATATTCGGCGAGCGCCTCGTCGGCGGCGCCAAGCTCGTAGTCTATGGGCAAGCCGCCAAGCATTGTATAATAGTCGCCGCCTGTCATTACATAACTGGAGCCGGCAAGCGTAATCCTCGTCTCGTCGTCGTCCAGCGACAAGGGGCCGCCATCGTCCAGGGTGATGGAACGTATACGTTCCCCTGCGGCCGCGGCGGGGTAATAGCGAAAGCTGAAACCGGATATTTGCAAAAACCGGCCCTGGGCCGACTGTTCGTGGTCGATGTTCCCGTTTGCGTCCGTTATAATGCCGCTTACTCCGTTCTCAAGAATCTCACGAAGCAGGGCTGGGGTGACGGTTTTTACCATCAGCGTGTTGCCGAATGGCAGGACGCTGATAATATCGCCATTTGTGATAACGCCCGGCAGGATGTCGGCGCGTATGTCGCCGCCGTTGGCTATCGCGATGTCGGCGTCTGCGGCCTGCCGGTACGCGTCGGCTACGAGGCTGCCAAGCGGCATTTCCTGCGTGCGCAGGCCAGGCGCCCTCTCGCTTGACATCAGGGCTTTTGATTCACCCACGGGCTTGCCCAGCAACGCCTCCAGATTCGCCGTTATATCCGATAACATAGCCGCAACGGTTTCGTCCGGCGCCGTGCCCCGCGTTTCCTCAAAGCCGATAAGCGACGCTGTTTTGGAGGTGATTTCGCCGTTTTCAACCGCGATAACCATCTTGCCTAAATTGTTCCCATGATTACCCGCCTGTACGATAAGCGCCCCGTTTTCCGTTATTCCTTCCGGCAGCTCGGTGTGGCTGTGCCCGTCTATGATCACATCGATTCCGGACGCCTCCCGTGCAAGCTGTGTCGAGAGCGTGCCCGCGTCCGGATCGCTTCCCAAATGGCAGACCGCCACGATTACATGAGCGCCCTGTTCACGCAAAAGACCGACCATGTCGCGCGCGACCGTTACCGGGTCTTCAAATACAAGCCCGCTCACATACCCGGGCATAGCCAGGTGCGCCGTCGCCTCGGTAGTCAAGCCAAATATCCCGAGCAAAACGCCGCTCACCTCAATGATTACCGCGTCGTCTAAGAGCAGCGAGCCGTCCTTTGTGACGTTTGCCGCGAGAAAGGGGAACCCGGCGGCGGCGCGAAGCTCTTCAAGGCGCTCCCAGCCGTAATGAAACTCATGGTTGCCCACGGTCATGGCGCTGTACCCGGCAGCCTTCATCAGCACGGCGATATCCGCGCCACGGCTGAGCGTGGCAACCGGCAAGCCGTGCAGCGTATCGCCGGCGTCCAGCAGAATGGAGCCCGGGGTTTCTTTATGTATCGACGCAATCCGGTCAATGCCTATTATATCTTCATCGTTGCCCAACACGCGGCCATGTGTGTCGTTTGTATGAAAGATGACAATCTCCGCCGTCGGCGCTGTGCCGGGAAATTTCACGCAGCCGGCAAGAGCCGAAGACAACAGCGTTAAGATTAATAGAATATGTAATATTCTATATTTTTTAGTCATTCCTTGACGCCTCGTTTCTTGCTTACAGTCTTTCTTTTATGCTTTTCCAGTTGGATGTCGCGAAAAAGCATGTATGCGCGTCTTCGAGCATTTCACCGAAAGCTTTCGCGGAAACCGTAAAGAAAAACCTGTCATTATCAAAGTGAACTCTGGAAAACGAGTCCACATTTCCGATTACCGCTCTTGGTTTTTCCCTCTTCAATTCTCCCAGCGGGATCCTAAAAATCGAGGCGCAGCCCGAACACAGGGGAGCTATGACATTGTCGTATTCACCGGTCCGGTATGAAAACAACTGAATCAGCCCCGAAAGCTGATCGCAATTTGCGTAAAATGAAATTAACGATGCAGCATCGCCCGTCTCATACGGCTTGACTATGATATGCCCGCAACCGTTAAGCACATCTTGCGGCTGCATATCTATCATGCTTTCAGCGATTTCCGGGCTTTTTTTGATTCGTTCGCCTTCCGGGAAGCCTTCCCCGGCGCCGTTTGAAATAAAATTACCGAAGCCGCCCTTGATATCCGGCAAACGATCGCAAAAGCCCATTCCTCTTTTTGCGCCGGGGCATGACAGCTTATGACCGCCGAAGCACAGCGTTTCTCCGTTCAGGGCGCGTTTCAGCAATGACAATGTACAAAAGCCGCCTCCCGGCCTGTCCGGCGGGGCTTCGTCGTTTGTCAGGATTATTGACAAAGCATTTCCCGCCAATTTCAGTTCGTCCAGCAGTTTGTTTACGGTCATTAACGGTATATCGCCCATTCATAAAACCTCCATTTTTTGTTTTCGTCATTTCTGGCGTCCACACACCCTAACCCTTTTTGCAGACAAGCGATATTTTGCATTCGCCGCCGTCTTGCTCAAAACTCATATCGGAGCTAAGGCCGCGGATAATGTCAGCGGAAAGGCCGCCGCTTTTCCCGACGATGTCGTTTTCGCCGCCGTAGGTGAAAACCAGTCCCAGGCTGCCGTCCTTTTCGGAATAATCCAGCTGCAGCCCGGCATGGTAGCCAAGCTTGATGCACCGCGCGTATTCGTTGTAAAGGCTAAGCAGCTCCTCAGTTAAAAGAATCGCGTTGCCGGTCATTCTTTTGGAGATAATATGCTTTTCGCAAAAACGCTCAATCTCGCCGTTGAGCGCGTATAAGTCAAAGAAGGGCGAAGTAATCTTGCGGGATAAGCTGCGCACCCGATTAATAAATGCCTGTGTTTTCGGCTTTTGGGGCCGGTCGAAGATATCCTCCGGCGTGCCTTGCTCGTATATGCCGCCCTCGTCCATGTAAAACACGCGGGTAGAGGCGTCGCGGGCAAAGCCCATCTCATGGGTTACGACCAGCATGGTCATGCCGCTTTTCGCAAGGGAGCGTATGACTGCCAGCACCTCGCTGACCATTGTGGGGTCAAGTGCCGAGGTAGGCTCGTCAAACAGGATCATCTCCGGCTCCATTGCAAGGCAGCGGGCGATGGCCACGCGCTGCTTCTGCCCGCCCGAAAGCTCGTCGGGATAGCTGTTTATCTTTTCCAGCAGTCCTACCATGCGCAGGTATTCCGCCGCCTTTTCCTCCGCCGCCTCTTGGCTTGCGCCGAGCAGCTTGACGGGGCCGATCGTCAGGTTTCGCATGACCGTCAGATGGGCGTATAAATTAAACGACTGGAACACCATTCCAATCTTGCGGCGCAGCAGGGGGGCGTTCGCTTTCTTCGCCGTGATGTCGCTGCCATTTAGGAGGATGCTCCCCGAATCCGGGCGCTCAAGCAGATTGAGACAGCGCAGGAAAGTGCTTTTGCCGCATCCGGAAGGGCCGATGACGGATATTACGTCGCCCCTGTTTATCTCTACGCTTACGCCGTCGAGGACGGTTAGGCTGCCGAAGCTCTTTTTGAGATTCTTTACAACAATCATAATTTCACCCTCCCGAATTTAGGGTCAACGCGCTTTTCAATGTATGTAAGCGACAACGACAGCAGCCACGAGATTACAAAGTACAGCACAGCCACCATAATCAGCGGGAAGAACGCCTCCATCGTGCGGCTGCGGATAATGTCGCCCGCTTTTGTAAGGTCCTGTACAGCGATATACCCAACCACCGACGTCATCTTTACAAGCGATATAAACTCGCCTTTATACACGGGCAGTATCAGCCTTGCCGCTTGCGGCATGATAATATAGATAAACGTCTGCAACGGGTTGAAGCCTCCGGCAATACCGGCCTCGCGCTGGCTTTTGTCCACGCTTTCTATGCCGGTGCGGAACATCTCGGCCACATATGCCGCGAAGTTCATCCCAAAAGCGATCGTCGCCACCAGAAACGTGTCGATGTCGACCGACGCGAACACGATGTAGTAGATTACCATCAGCACGACCAGCACAGGTATGCCGCGCAATATGGATATGTATGCCTTTGCAATCTCCCGTATTGCGGCGTTTTTCGCCATACGCATCGCGCAGATCAGCCCTCCCAGCACGGTGCCGAACACGAGGGCCAGAAGCGACAGCACAATGGTGACGCAAAGCCCGTTTAACACCAGCATGTAACGCCGCTCCAGTATGATGTTGCGGTAAAAGCTTTCTTTCAGCCCTTCAAGAAAAGCGATAGCAGCGGGAGGCGCATCAATCTTCAGCCGCAGAAACACCTGCGGGTTTGAGAAATATTCCTGCGTGAAATCCATGGCGTTCTTTCTTTCCAGCGTCGCGCTGATGTTGGAGATCGCCATATCCGCCTTGCCGCTCTGCACCGCGGCGACCATAGCGGTGAAGTTAAGGTCAAGGAATTCTATACGCATACCGAGCTCACGGGCGATATACCGCGACAAATCGGCGTCAAGCCCCGCGGGGTTGCCGTTTTCGTCCTTGAAGCTTATAGGCTCGCTGCTGGAGGCGAAGGCCACGCGCAATACCTGGTCGCCGTCAACCGGCTCTATATCGGCGGGCTCGTAGGGCGTGCCGTCAAACTTGACCCACGCCGCTCAAGGTCGGCAAGCGTTCCGTCCTCGCGCAGCTTGTCTATGGCTTCGTCTATCCTCTCGCGCAGCTCGGGCTTGTCTTTCGACACGCCGATGCTCGGGGCGCGGTGAACGACAATCACATCCGGCACGATTTCCAGAGAGGGGTCTTGATACAAGAACGCCTTAGCGCGGGTGGTTGAAGTAAGGACGTAATCGACCCGGCCGGCTTTCAGCGCAAGCACCGCGTCCACGATGTCGTCGTAATGCCTAAGCGTTGCGCCGGGAGCCTGCACATCCAGCATGATGGCGGAATTTGAGCCGCTCATCGCGCCGATGATTTTCCCGTCAGAAATTCTAAGCGCCTCGGGGGAAACGATGTCCTCGCTGTCGTATTGGGCCGCGGCGGATAAATCCATTTTATCGCGTTTTACAAGAACGGCTGAATGCTCCATATAAACAGGGTCTGAAAAGTCAACCGTGCGCTTGCGCTCCTCCGTTATAAAAAGGCCGCCGCCTATCATTTGCACCTTGCCCGCTGCAAGCGAAGCGATAAGCCCCGTAAAATCTATATCGCGTATTACAAGCTCCATGCCCATAAAAGACGCGAATCTTCGCGCAAACTCTATTTCTATACCGACAAACCCGCCGTTGCTTATGGAAGCGTAGGGAAGTCCGCCAAGGGTTGTTACGCCGTACAACAGTCTGCCGTTTTGATTATCGGATACGATCTGCGGCATTTCATAATCGTCGTCCGTGAAATAACGCCTTAGCATATCGTCAAAAGTACCGTCGGATTTGATTTGATTTAGAAAATCATTAAAGCTGTCAATCAGCGCGTCCCCCTTTTGGAAAGCCATGCCGATCGGCAGGGGGTTTATCATTTCCTCTAAAAACACCAGCGAATCATCTTGCTGCTGTGCCTTGCGCAGCACGGTGAAGCCTCCCATAACGGCGTCGACTCTGTCGGCCTTCAAGGCCGCAAGGGTGTCTGCAACCGTTCCGAAACGGTGTATATCGGCGTTTGGATAATGCTCGGTCGAATGGATATCCTGTACCGACGCCGTCACAACGCCAATACGTTTGTCCGCAAGGTCGTCCGGCGTTCTCATAAGGCCCGTATTTGCCGACGCGCGGGGGACTGTACCGCAAAAAATGATTACTGTTAACAAAAAAGCCGTGATTTTTTTCATTTTCATTTTATCGATTCCATCCGTTCGGTAATTTTTAACGCCAGCATGGTTATGTCGTCGGCCTGCTCCGCGCCGTCGGCGAAAAGGTCAATTTCATTTTTAATATGTACAAGAAGCTCTTTTGCCGTGCTGACTTTACTCCTGTTCAGCGCATCCAGCAGCCGCCGTGTTGAAAACAGTTCGCAATCATTATTCATGGCTTCGGTCACGCCGTCGGTATATAAGTAAAGCGTATCGCCGGGGGATAGAATCATTTCTTCTTCTTTATACCGCACGTTTTCAAAGCCCGCGAGTATGAGCGAAGGCTTCGAAGGCAGCGGCTTAAATTCCCCGTCCGCTTTTTTGAGGAGCGCGGGGTCGTGTCCTGCGTTCACGTAAGTAAGCTTGCCGCTTCGAAGGTCAATATACCCCATAAATGCGGTTACGAACATACAGGCGTCGTTGTTTTCGCACAGCATATCGTTTACCGTCTGAAAAACTTCTTTAGGGCTTTTGCCGGACTGGGCGTTATTTTTGATGAGCGTTTTCGCGATGACCATAAACAGCGCGGCAGGCACGCCCTTGCCTGAAACGTCGGCCATGACCACGGCAAGCTTGCCTTCGTTTATTAAGAAAAAATCGTAAAAATCGCCGCCCACTTCCTTTGCGGGAAGCATGGAGGCGTATATGTCGAATTCCTTTCTGCCGGGAAAGGGCGGGAAAATACACGGCAGCATACTTGCCTGTATCTGCGTGGCGACGTTAAGCTCCGCGCCGATGCGCTCCTTCTCGGCGGTGATGGTTTTTATATTGGATATCATAGCGTTGAACGCATCGGAAAGGGTTTCAAGCTCGTCGCCTGTTTTAACGTCGAAGCGGTATTCCAAATCGCCCGCGCCGATTATGCCCGCGCCCTCGCTTAGCTGAATCACCGGCCTTGCAAGCCCCGAGGATAAACGCCGCGCCAATACGGAGTTTCCCGCCTGCGCCAAAATCAGCGCCGCCGCGAATACTAAAAGCGCGATGAAAATCATACGGTCNATGCCGGTTACCGTGCCGCCGGTCATGGCGATGATACGCTCCTCGCTTTCGATTGCCGGGGCGACAACCTCATCCACGCTCATTATGACGACAAGGCTCCACGGCAGGGTTTTAAGCGGGGCGTAGGCGATAAANCATTCCCGCCCCTCCACCGGGGCCCGTTCGATTCCGGCGGCGCCGTTCATCATCCGCGCGGCTGTCTCGTCCGGAAAGACGCCCGATAAGTTTTGGCTTATGATATTGCCGTCGCCGTCCACCGTAACCGTATCGGAAATAATGATTTCCCCATACTCGTTGGCGATAAAGGCGTAGCCGGTTTCCCCAAGCTTTGCTTCGACGACGATTTCGGCAAGNATTCCAAGCTGCATCCCCGCGCCGGCAACGCCGCGCAGGCTGCCGTCCTCGCCGTAAAACGGCATGGCGCAGGTGATGCCGAGCCCCCGCCCAAAGTTGTCGGCAAAAACGTCGGTCCAAATCATCTCCCCGGCGGCTTTGGCGTCTATGTACCAGCTTCGCGCCCGCGGGTCAAATATAACAGAGTCCTGATCGGAATCCACGTCCGCCGAAATGCATATGCCGCTCTCAGTGCCTATATAGAGCGAGCGCACATAATCAAGGGACCGCTCTCCCGAAACCAGCAGGGCCGACATATTGCCGAGAAGGCCGATCTCGGCTTCTAAATCAGCGTAGTCGGCATTCTGCGCCAGCCTAAGCTGCGCGACAGAACGCCCTGCGTTCGCCGCATTAGGAAATAGGACGGTACGCGGTAATAGGCTTCAGGCTCCGATACGATGTACTGCGCGTTATGGGCGGTAATAGAAACAAGGTTGGCCGCCGCCGACAGTTTCTCGTCGATGAGGTACGACTTGATCCCGGCTAACTGAAAGAGCGATTCTTCCATCTGTATTTCGAGCGCCGTTTTGCTGTCAACCGCCGCCGACGTACCCAGCTCCTCGCTGGCTCCGATGATACTTCCGCGCAATATTGAAATGATTATTACCGCGGCAAGGCATACGACCGCTGCCGCGACAAAGGAGCCGAACAGCATTTGCTTGCGGATTTTTTTGTATATCGAGCCCTTCATAGCGTATCAATATCCTTTTGCACAAGAAGTATATTCATGTTATTTTCATAGCGGTACTCCACATGATCCATCAGCTTTTTCGTCATAAATATGCCGAGCCCGCCTATTTCCCTCTCATCCGCGGATAAGGACATATCGGGGTCTGCTTTTAAAAGGGGGTTATACGGTATTCCGCCGTCGCTGAATTCAACGGAAAATTTACTGGGGCCGACAGACAGCCGGATCGTAACGCCGCCCTCTTTTTCAGGATATGCGTATTTCGCTATATTTACAAATATCTCCTCAACGGCGACATTGATATTGTTTTGGCGCTTTGCGTTTAATCCCGCGTTTTGCATCGCGGCGCCGACAAACCCGAACACGTCGTCCAAGCGGTCAAGCCGGGCGGGAAGCGTAATCTGCGTCATATAACCATCCCTTACTTTAACAGCATTTCATCCAAGGCGACCATGCCTAAAACATTGACGACGTTCTCGGACGGGCGTTCAATTGACAGCTTTCCGCCAAGGGCTTTCGTTTTTTTGAATATGTCGAGAACCGTCCGAATCCCGGAGGAGCTGAGAAACGTAACCAAGCACATATTGATAACAATATTGATACGGCCCAACTCTATGCACTTTTCAAGCTGTTGCTGCATATAGCCCGCGTGAATAATATTTATCCGCCCCTTAGCTGTAAAATGGCATGTATTAAAATCTCGGCTGTCCTCAATAAACGAAAACATAAAACCCTTTTCCTCCTCTTGAACGAGTTATCCCATTTGAAAATCTACAATCAGAACTCAATTGTAACAATCATTTCCACCTTGTTATTCCTTACGCCAATAATGATGTCTTTCGCGAGATTGGCGATGATTGATTTTTCAAGGCCGTCCCATTGCTCCTCCTTGATTGTTTTGGGGATGTCATTTTGATAAGCCGACAATGAGAAATAGCATGACATTCCTATCATGTCGTAATTCGGGATATAGGGGATATAAATCCGCTCATACTCGCCGTCATCCATGAGCAGGCTTTCGAAAATACCGCTGATTTTACCAAAGATTCCCTCATCCGCTTTATTTTCGCCGCGGCTGGAAAGCGAAAGCATCCTCTCTTTTTGTTTTGCGTTTACAAAGGTTTCGGCTTTAAGGTTTAGCGTGAAGCTTTTTTCCTCGGTTTCAATATAGAACTCATATTCCAAATCGTCAAATAAGCGCACGGTCAGCCCAAGCATTTCCTCCGCAAGAAGGCGGAGCTTCCCTGTGCCCGAAGGCGACAGCTTGCAAAACCTGCCGATTCTGTCGACTTCCGACAGGATGGCTTCGATTCCATGCTTGCCGGTGTAAATATCGGATTTCATACTCTTGCCCTCCCGCCTTAAATAATCGTTAAAATGTCTAAAAAGCCGGTTATCTCGAAAACCTCCATGACCTCGGGCAAAACATTTTTAAGCGTCATGGTTTTTCCGGATGCGCTTGCGTTCTTGTGCCCCAGCAGCAGAACGCGAAGCCCCGCCGACGACACATAACCAATCTCTGAAAAATCCAGCTCGATTTTATCGGACGACGACATTAATTCCGCCAAAGCCTCCTGTAATTTCGGCGATGTGACGGTATCGAGCCGGCCTGAAAGGGTTAAGACTCCGGTATAATCGGTTATTGTTTTTTTGATTTCCATAATCCATTCTCCTTGCTTTTTTTATTTATTGAATCGCTGTTCATATTGTAGCAAAGTTTATTACGCTTTTACAATACCTATGGGGGTATAGTCAAAGAAAAAAATCATTTTTGGTAATAACCTTTAGAAAAAATCAAATATATTTTTGTCGGAATTTCTTACGATTGCGTCGTTTAAAAAGCATACCGTCGTATGATACCGGTTTATCAGCTCTGAAATCTCTATATCCCGCCGCTCATTTTTCAGCGTCTCAAGCTTGAAAAACAGCGTGTCACGGCGGATGTCTGCCATAGCCTTCATCTCGTCGGCAAAGGCTTTGATGCTATTTTTCAGGAATTCATAAATATCATCGTCGCGTAAATTTGTAAACAGCATTCCAAAAGACATCGCGTCCGTGTAGGCAGACTCAAACGCGGGCGCGCGGGAAGCAACCGCCAGATTTAATCCGCCCCAGATTTTAAACGCGACTTTTTTCACGTATTGCTTTCGCAGGTCCCGTCCTTGTAAAAAAGCAATCACTTCATCGAGCAGGCCGAGCGCTTTTTCGGCATTGCCCGCAATCGCAAAATCAATCAGGGCGGCTTCCTTGTGGTGCGGATATGCATACCAAATATCATTGTCGCTCACGTAATCAACATGGATTACGCTTTCATGACCGTAAAGCCCGAAAGATTCAGCCGCATGAAGCGCTTCATTCCGGCAAACAAACAGCTCATGCGCTTTTTTGCGGCTGCGGCTTATTCCGATATTGAAGCCGGTATTGGATTTTTCTAACAAATTCTTTCTGATTTGATCAGAGATTTCAAGGATTTCCTTGACGGAAAGGGAATGCGACAGGAGCACGCATGTCTCGTCAAGGTTCATTTGAACGGCGAACCCGAAGGGAAGCGTTGAGGCAAAGGCCGAAACAGCCGGGAATATCACGGAGGCTTTTGAACCGGCCAAAACGGAAATCACGGCAAAATGCGGGGAATGTTCCGGCAAAAGCTGTTTGAGCAGCGCTTCGGCGCTGTGCGGATCCAGAAAATTTTCGTTTAACAGCAACCTTAATCCGTCATGAACGCCGTCTGCGCCGGCATCCTGCGGGAATTCGAAAAGGCCGTTTAATTCGCAGTCGAATTTTGGCTTAATGATGACGTTGGTAAGCTCGGGAAGGTCGGGCAAAGGTAAACGCCCGCCTGTCACGACTATTTTAACGCGCGGGAAAAAACGCATGGCTGACCGCAATACCTTGTGAGCCTGCCGGTTGACAATCAATGCGGAACAAATCGCGATATGTATCGTCTGCCTTGAAAGCGCTTCAACCATTTCAGACAAGCTGCGGCTCGTCCCAACCACGTTATATTCCGATTTTTCGAGCATTTGCGCCCATTGCCCGCCCTCGTCCGCGTTTTGATTTACTATCAGCACATTCAGCTTCATGCGTACCCTTCTTTCATAAAAATGAACTGCTCCCCAAACAACCGCTCAAACGCTTCCTACTTTGTGGGTAAACCTGTCTTCATTGACAGAATCTCCTTATCCCGCTATACTGCGCCCCGCCGTTTGCAGTCTTGCCAACACGTCAAAAATCCCGTTTTTTTAATAATTTATAATAGATAACGCCCGTGCATCTGCAAGGCCCGTTACAGACAGAGCACCTGTAACCGCTTTCCTCATACCAGATTAGAGGGACTTCACCATAACAGCGAAACCTGTTTGCAAGAAAAATACGCCGCATCGGAATCTTCGCGCCTATTTTCCAGGCGCCGCCCCACGCCGAGGGAAGCCCCGCATTGACGGCGTCATTTAAGCATAAGGAAAATAATTTGTCGGCGATTCCGCTTTTCCTGTACAAATTCGTGACAGACATCGTCCTTGTCAGGCAGACGTTTCCGGCGGCGCCGGCATTTTCAAGCAAAACCGCTTCCGGCAGCTTCAGGCTTTCGGCGCACACCTGTGCGGAAACATACTGAAAGCAGCAGTAACCGACGGCTTTACCCGATACGCTTGCTATGTAAAAAGGCCCTTCGTCAGCCGCAAGACTTTTAATCTTCCGGATTCCCATATACCCTTCGCCGAAACCTTCATTGGCTATGCGTATCACATCTTGTTCAAACATCTCGTTATAAGATAGAAAAACCGGCTTTTCGGTCATACATTTCTCCTACGCAATAAATTTTTATAAGGGTTTCTTCTCGTGTTATGCTATAATAAGTATAGCGCGGTCGGCAATTTTATAAAGTGCCCTTGGGGGGTATAGTAATATTTTTTTGGATAAACCATGCTGAATTTAAGTGATACATTTTAAAAATTGATGATTTAAAAGGGGCAATCAAATGCTTAAAATGAAACGGAATGCGTTGCTAATTGCGGCGGCGCTGATCTTAACGGGAGCCATACATACAGCTTCAGCCTCCGTGCGGGGGAATCCCAATCCTGTGCGGGTCGGCTATATCGAAAGCGAAAGCTTCAGGCCGTTTGCGCGCGGGCTTGCCGGTATCGCCCTGGGGCTTGAGGAGCGCGGCATAATCTCCGGTTTTGCAGCCGATCCGCAGGAAGAAGCCGCCGGCGCCGTATGGAAATCGATGGCGGCTTCGGACGGCGGCGGGCGCATCCGTTTTGCGGAGGATATGTTTTTTACGATGAAAACAATGGGGGAGGAAGAAATCGCGCGATGTATCAACAGCGATGAAATCGACCTTCTTATCGTAATGGGTACGGTTGCCGGGGTCTATGTTTCCGAGCGCGAGACAAAAAACGACTTTATGGTGTTTGCCGCCGCTAACCCCATTTTATCAGGCATTGTGAAAAGCGAAACCGAACGGTTTTCGACAAACTCTTACGCATACATTGACCCAAGCCGCTACCGCCGCCAGGTTGACGTCGCGTATAATATTTTCGGGTTTTCGCGGCTGGGCGTCGTTTACGAAAACACACCGGAAGCATACGCTTATTCCGGTATCGAGCAGGTGGAGCTTTCCGCCGGGTCGAATGGCTTTGCCGTTATGCGGCGACATGTGGACGAAGCGCGTGACGATGCGGATATGGACCGGTATTACAGGGACCTGAAGGCTGCCTATACGCATTTGGCAGGGGAGGGGATCGACGCTTTGTATATCACCACAGCCACAACCGAGGACCATATGCTTCCGTGGCTGCTTGAGGATATTGTACCGGCGGGAATNCTCACAATAGCGCAATTGGGCGAGGAGCAAATCCGGCATGGCGCGGTTTTCGGCGTCACGCTCGACGATCCGGACGATCAGGGGCGCTTTATTGCCCATGTGATGGAGCAGTATCTTGACGGCACGGCGATTAGCCAGCTTAGGCAGGTTTATGAAATTGTGCCTAAAATCTATATGAATTATGACGCGGCAATCCGCAGCGGGATACGGCTTCCTTTTAAAACATTGATTTCCATGGATGAAATTTTCCGTGATGAATGGTGAANAAATTATGACAAAGAAAAAAGCTGCCGGATGGGAATTAATCGGCGCCGCGATGGTAGCGGTTACCATTATAATAACCGGATTGCTGGGGCATATGCCGCAAAAGGAAACGGCGGCTGAGCTGCTCGTGGAATCACAGAAATTTGTAGCTGTAAGCGCTGTGGAGCAAATAGAGTTTGCCATTGGCGTCGGCAAGCCTCTGGAGCGCTTCTATGGCGCGCAGGATATTCTGAAAGGGGTATTTGAAAACTCGGAGGGCATCATGGCGGTTTGGCTGTCGGATGAAGCCGGAAACGTCCTGTACAGCTACCCGGCCGGTTTTGTAACGTCAGGGTATGCGCTTGGCGAAGGCGAACGGTACAGTGAAGCCGCGGGTGCATATTACTGCGAAATTCCCGTGCGTGACGCAGGTACAATCGGTATGCTGCTAAACGGCGCGCGGGTCGCGGCATGGACGGGCGAGTACGCCCGGCTGATTACACTGTGCGTTCTCGTGGCGGCAGCGGCGGTATTCATATTTTTGTCGCTGGTTAAGCGATGGTTTCGCATCGGAAAAAAAGCGGTGATTACCGTTATTGTGGCGTCACAGGTTTTAATGCTGGCCGCTACCTTTCACTTTTTCCAAAGCTCCTATTACAGTGAATTGGATACGGCGGCACAAATCATCGGCAAGGTGATAGAAAGGGACGTCGCCAAGCTCATGGAGGCCGGGATTCCCGTCGGGGACTTTGTCGATTTCGATGTGTATTTACAGGACATCGCAAGCCATGTGCCTGCGCTGAGCCATATTCAGACAAGCGTTCCGGATACGGCGTACATTACGCTTTCATCCGGGCGGATAGAAGTATACGGCGCTGTCGATATGAGCATTATCCGCTCCACGCTGCTTGGCAACATTATTGATACGGCTGTTATGACCGCCGTTGTCATTTTTCTGATGCTTGAGCTTTTGTTCATTATCGGCGCGGCGCACTCGCACAAAAAAGCCCGGGAAAAGATTAATATACCAATATCCAGGCTTTTCTTTTTCATTTTATACGCGGGCGCCAGTATGTGCGCNTCTTTTGTGGCCGCGGTATCCTACAGGCTNGCGATACAGTCCGGTTTTGGCGGCGAGATNATCATTGGCATCCCGGTGACGGCTGAAATGCTGGCCGGTATNCTNGCNATTGCCTTCAGCGGTAAAATACTGGCGCGCGCGGGGGCAAAAAAAACGCTGTATCTATGCCTGATTATTTGCGGGTGTGGCGCTGTGCTTTCAGGGCTTTCGGGTAACCTGATCATGTTCAGCGGCGCAAGGGCCGTCGCCGGGTTCGGGTTTGCGCTGGCTACCATCGCGGGGCGTATCATTGCGGCGGCGCAGCCGGAGGAAGAATCCCGCTCGCAAATGCTTGCCAGCCTTGTCGGAGGCACCTTGATAGGATTCTGCTGCGGAGCTGTAATCGGCGGCCTTTTGAGTGACCGTTTCGGGTTTTCGTTTGTATTTTTGATGTCGGCGGCGGTTATGGTCATATGCGTGCCTTTTGTAAAAAGGATGGGCGTTTCAAGGATTCACTCAGGCGGCGGCTTTTCCTTAAAGGATATGCTGGCGATATTAAAAACAAAAGAGTCGGTAGCGTTTCTTTTGTTCATTGTGTTTCCGATCTATGCGGGAGGTGTGTTTATTTCGTTTGGCGTTCCGTTTTATGGGGCCGTGGCAGGGCTTAGCGCCACGATAATATCCGCCCTGATTATGGCAAACAGCCTGATTGCGGCTTACCTTGCGCCCGTCACCGGCAAGCTTGTGCGCAGGATCATGAGCTTGAGCAAGGGCGTGCTTTTTTACGGCGCGCTGACTGCGGCCTCGTTGTTTTTGGCGGTTCTTTTTCCAAGCATACCGGTCCTCGTCTGCGTTGTGGTTTTACTGGGAATAGCGGACAGCTTCGGCCTTGTTATTCTGATTGAAAGCTTTGCCTCCGGAGTGGATAATACCGGCTCGATGATTGGTATGACCTTGACCGGCAAGGCAGGGCAGACCGTGGCTCCCTCGATTATTACGGCAGGCGGCGGCACGCCGGTTTTTCTTGCGGTGGGAACGGCGCTGGGTACAGCCGCGTACATGGTATTCTTTTTAAGGAAAAAGCAGCGCGGTGATGAGGATGCACAAGCCGGCAGACCCTANTACATCCCAACAAACCGGATAGCCGGGTACCCCCGGCTTTTCGTCACGATGATTTCCATGCGGTTTGCCAAAACCGGGCCGATACGGCAAATTTTTTTAAAGCCCACCGTAGTGCCGCTGAAAACAACTTGCCTGCCGCTTCCTGTAACCGCAACAACCTCAAACGCCTCGATGCGCTGGCTTTCGCGGATTTGCTCGCACAGCACAACGCGCCGCACGACCTGACCGGACGAAAACGCCACCGTGATTTCCGCCGTTTCTTCGCCGCCGCGCCAAAAGGCGTCGTCGTCGCGCAGCACATGTGAGATGTCATTGCCGCCGCTGTCATATGCAGCGGCGGCGCCGCACAGGTTTTTGCCATATAACGCGGCAATCGCGTCGCCGAGCTCTTTTAGGCGGCATGCGTCCGTTTTGTGTATCAAGCCGTCGGTATCCGGCGGGATATTCAAAAGAAGCACGGCGTTGCCGCCCACGCTTGATTCGTATATGTGAAGCAGATCATCCACCGTGCGGAGTTTTTCGTTTTCCTCCGGATGATAAAACCAGCCCGGGCGGATCGACACGTCAACCTCGGCGGGGTACCAGCAAAGCTCCGGCTCGTTTTGAAGCGCCGCGGCGTCTCCAAGATCGCCGTCCTCCGGCGAAAGGGGCGGCAGCCCGTCGGACTGCTGCGAGCGCGCGGCGATTTCTAAGCGGTCTTTCAACCGCGCGGAAACAACGCTCCATTCGCTTTCCCGCGTGATCCCCGCTTCATTGCCGATCCAGCGCACGTCCGGCCCCATGATGGAAATTACTGCGCCGGGCTGGTTTTTTCGTATGAGCGCGAAATATCGCTCCCAGTCATATTCCTGTTTCTTGCCGTTCTTGCCTTCGCCGCAGGCCCCGTCAAACCACAAGGTATACAGCTCGCCGTAGCGGGTCGTCAATTCCGCAAGCTGGGCGCAGAAAAAGTCGTCGTATGGCTTGCCCGTGCCGTAGGACGGCTCGCGCATATCCCACGGCGAGAGGTACAGCCCCAGCTTCAGCCCGAACCGGCGGCAGGAATCCGCAAGGGACGCGACGACGTCCACGGGCTTTGGCGACGACATGACGCTGTGGCGCGTGTGCGCCGTATCCCAGAGGCAGAAGCCGTCGTGATGCTTGGCGGTCAGGATACACGCCTTAATCCCTGCGGATGCAAGCGACGCGCACCATTGGTCCGTGTCAAGGGATTTGGGCGCGAATACGGCCGGGTTTTCCCGGCCTGTGCCCCACTCCCTGTTGGTAAACGTATTCACTCCGAAGTGAAGAAATGCCGTGAACCCCAGCGACTGCCACGCGATTTGCCGCTCGTCGGGTTTCACGGCTACAAGTTTTTCGGTATTTATCATGTTTTTTCCCCTCGGCTTTCCGTATTTACTTGGCGGAACTTTATGGTATTTTTTAAAGACCCTCGCAAAATAAAACTGGTCGTCTATGCCCACGGCAGCAGCCACCCCGCGCATATACGTGTCGCCCGCCTCAATCAGCGCGGCGGCTTTTTTCATCCGAAGGTCGTTTAAATAGGCGAACATGGAGACGCCCGTTTCCTGCTTGAACAGGCGGCACAAATAGTTGCGGTTTAAGTTTACTGCCTTTGCCACATCGTCGAGGGTAATCTTTTCGGTAAAATGGAAGTGGATAAACAAAAGCGCGTCGCGCACCTCTTTTTTATAACGCGCAAACTGCAAAAACTGCGGCAGGCGGGCTTTCTCCAAAAGCGCCGAAAGCCACGCGCAAAGCTCCGAGAGAAAGCGCCCGGCGTCCTGTATGTGGTCAAGCTCCCGCTTTTCGTTGATATCCCCGTGAACGGCGGTGGCAATTTTCTGCGCCGTCGCCATGAAAAAGGCTTTTGCTTCCGGCGGATGCACAGGCAGTGCGGCACAGCGCGACATGAGCGTTGACATGTATTCCTCCGCAGCCGCAGCGCCTTGCCCGTAATAGAGTGAAATGTATTTGGCGGCCGTTTTTGACGCGGAGAAGCTTTCCGGCAGACAGTCAAATTTCATATCCAGCCGGTTGTGGATATGGTGCTGCGACGGATAGAAAAATACATCTGAAGCAGGCGAATCGCCTCTCTGGCGCGGATTGCCCGCTTTTTCGCCTTTTAGGATTTCAGCGGCCTCATTTAATTGTTTTAGCAGTGCCTCGCCGTCAATGTTCAGCTTCAGCATGTAGTCGGCGGCGCCCCTTGTCAGCGCTTTCCTCACCAGCTCAAAGTCCGTGTAATTACTCAGGACGAGAATCACGCCGCGAAAGCTTCTTTCCTTTAACGCTTCAATCAGCTCAAGGCCATCCATCACGGGCATTTTTAAATCCGTTATGAGGACGTCCACCTTGTTTTTTTCGATGTACGAAAGCGCCTCCGCGCCGTTTGCAACAACCGCGGCAAGCTGAAAGCCGGAATTGTCCCAGTCCATCATTTTGCTGAACGCCATGCGCATGAGGGCTTCGTCCTCCGCGAACAATACCTTATACATAGCCACCCTCCCTTTTCGCCGGTTACTTTTCGGGGATCACAACGCGGCAAACTGTCCCCTTGCCCTGACCACTGCTAATTTCAAGCTTGCTTTCCTCGCCGAAATAAAGCTTCAGCCGGTCGTCCACATTGGAAAGGCCGATTCCCGAAAATCGCCCGTCCGGCGCGTTTTTCACGCGCCCGGGGTCAAACCCGCCGCCGTCGTCTTCAATCTCGAGCAATACGCCTTTCGGCACACGCCTGCAGCGCACGGTGATGACGATTTGCCGCTCGCCGCCCTCGGAGCCGTGAAGCACGGCGTTTTCAACAAGCGGCTGCAGAATAAACCGCGGAATCATACTGTCCATGACCGTTTCGTCGATTTCGTTTACCACCTTGAAGCAGTCGGCGTATCGAATCTTTTGTATGATTAAATAATGCGCCAGATTATGGAGCTCCTCGCGAAGGGGGATCATCTCGTCGCTTTTGAGCAGCACTGTCTGCAAAAGCTGCGAGAGCGAGGTGATGCCCTCGCTGATGACAGGCGGCGCGTCGTTGATGACGGCGGCCCATTTCAGCGTGCCGAGGGTATTAAACAAAAAATGCGGGTTGATTTGGTATTGAAGCGCCGCAAGCTCAAGCTCACGTTTGCGCCGCTGGTCGGCGACGCGCATTTGCGTCAACGCATCCAAATCCGCGGCGTATTGGTCTATGGCGCGCGCGAGAAATCCGATTTCGTCGGGGCTTTTGTCGTTTATGCTTCCGCCTCCCGTATGGCACTTTGAGACGATTTTCTTGATGGGGGCTGCGATGCTGCGGTAAATCAGCATCGAAATCGCCGCGCTCAATGCCGCCGCCACCACGACAAGCAGCACGATCCGCTGTCCGGTGTGCGCCGCTTCGTCATGGATATAGGAAAGCGGGATTGCCGCTACCAGATATGCGTCGTACTGGTCGTTGCGGCTATACACGACAAGGGACGGCGTACCGCCCACGTCGGCGGTGAAAGAATCGCTCCCCGCGCGGGACGCTTCGATCAGCCCCGCATAAAGCGATGTATCCGAAAGCTGTGTGCCCGGGCTTGTCATGTTGCCCGAAATCGCCGTGCCGTCCGCCGAAAGCAGCGCCACGCCGCCGCCGAACGAGCTGTCGTTTAAGATCTTCTGGTTCAAGAGGTAATCGTCGACAAACGCAAAGATGTAGCCGATATGCTCCTGCCCCAGCGGGAACAGGTGGACCCTGCGGCCGATGGCCAAAATCCCGACGGGGTGCCCGCTTAAATGGTACAGGCTGTCTTTCGGGGAAGAAGCGTCTGCCAAGTGCAAAAGCGGCGAAAACCCGCCGGGCGATATGCGCGCGTAACCCGTGTCGTACAGCGTATCGCCGCCGCTGTCCACCACGCGAAACGACCTAAGATAACCGCTTTTGTCGGTTACGATCCTGTCTATCTCGCGGCGGAGCGGGTAGCCGCCGTTTTTTGTGAACAGCATTTCCTGAACCTCCGGCGAGACGGAAACGTCGTCGATTAAGTTCTTGTAGCGCTCCAGCTCCAGCGTGAGCGCGACGTTTAGCTGCCGGATTGTCTGGACCGCGGAATCTGTGAGCTTTTCCGTGATCGAGCGCGTGTAGGCGTGATACGCATAGACGCCGATGAATACGGCAGGGACAATCGACACAAACAAAAGTGCCGCCAAAAGCCGCGTGCGCACGCTGACGCCGCGAATCAACCGTTCGTATCGCATCATCAATTCCTCCCATGCAAACCAGTATACACGCTGATGTCAATAAAGTCCATGTTTAAATCAATCATGTCTATACCCTTATCAAGCTTAAAAATGTATAATATGTATACCCTTAAACCTATAAACACAAAAAATTAGGAGGATAATCCATGAAAAAACTTTTTGCGATCCTGATGGCTGCCATGTTGACCGCAGTTATATTCGCAGGCTGCGGCGGCTCC
>JGI24701J34945_10000468_pt1 | contig 22347 bp, 20 predicted proteins | sample TergutTh196P3_FD_34945 | JGI IMG/M metagenome (IMG submission 34945)
AAAATTCATAAAACTCCTGTGGATGTGTTATAAAAAAGCTGTGGGAAACCATTGTTTCAGGAGGGTATTTAAACTTCATGGAATATAGTCCGTCAGTACTGCGAAAATCAGGAATTCCGCTTTCGGTTGAGACACCAGCTCCACCGAAAAATACAATGTTGTTAGCGTTATCGATATATTCTTTTAAAGAAGTATATTCATTATTCATTGAAATATCCTTTCTGAGTAATTAAGCATTGAAATTGTCCTGCTATCATGCTAATACAAGAATCTCTTTTGGAGTTCCTGTTAGGCTTACTCCGCCGTTTTCTGTCACTAAATATGTGTTTTCACTGCCAACCATGCCAATACCCTCGATGCCTATTTTTGGCTCAATGGCGATGGTCATGTTTTTTTCCAATGGTGAGTCGAAACCCATTGCTAATACAGGGGTTTCATCGATGCTTAGACCTATGCTGTGACCTAAAAAGGGAACGGTTCTACCAGGAGTTCCCATGAACCCTTTTATGTGTTCGGCTGACACCATACCATAAATTTCCTCATATATCATCGATGGCAAAGCACCAGGTCGTAGCAATGATGCTGCATGAAGTTCCAAATCCAGGCAGAGCTTGTGAGCAGATCGGATTTCATCTGTTTGGCTTAAGAGATAGCTATAAACCATCGTCTTATCCACATGATATCCATCGATGCCAAAGCAAACATCAATGTATATTAAATCACCCGAGCACAAAAATCTATCTCGGCGACCCAAGGCTGGAGCGGCGGGATAAAGACCAGCAATACCGGAAGCACCGTTGAAAACACCAGGGTATAATACACCATCTCCAAAAGCGATATGTCCCAGTAGCTCGGAAGCATTTCGCATATTTGAGCGGCTAATACCATGATGATCGTTTTCGATGAATTTTGCCAATAAGTGAGCACCAAGGACTGCTTCAGAAATATTATCGCTTATTAATGACGGAAGCTCCTGTGTAAGCATTTGGTTAATTTTATCTCCAGCAAGTCTCATGCGTTCAAGTTCATATTCGCTTTTGACAGCTCGCACATTTAGTAGTGTTTTGTCAAGGGAATGAGCTTGCTTAAAGGGTAGATATTTCGTGAGCATGGAATACCACTCTAGACTTGCGTGAGCTGTGTCGAGATATACATCAGAGTCCAATGCTCCAACAGCCTCTGCCACATTTCGAAAGCTGTTCATTTGCCTGATGTCGGAAAACTCAGATTCCATGATGGAACGCTCATAACTGCGGCGAACCCAAAGTGTAGCTTCTATTCCTCGGCGAATCAGGAGTACACCATCACAAATTGTGCCTGTTAAATAGAACATTCCAGCAGCTCCAGTTATGGCAGCAACTTCCCAATTATCGTGGGAAATGCACATTTCCGCTAAAAACTGCTCCATACGCTGGTCTAATTCCAACTTTGGTACTTTGCCAAATTCCATCTGCTTGTCTCCCTGTTACGTTGTTTTTTCAAGATGCGGGGGTAGTCATTTAAAAAGCTGGAAGGTCTTTTAAGATGCAGAGACGATTCCCACGTCTCGCTGCGACTTGCTTTCTAAGCCATTCTTTCATATGCTTTTTGTACAGCTTGTTTTATCATTTCGGGAACACCGTTTCCGCTAAGGTGCAAAACACCCTGCTCGGTGGCTCCACCTGGTGTTGCTACTGCTTTTACAGTTTCGGCGAAATGGCCCCTATCAACGGCGTTTTTAAATGTCAATGTTGCAATTTGTGTTGATACTTCAGTTGAAAAACCCATTTCGATACCAGCAGAAGCGAAGGCATCGATTAGATAAGCTGCAAAGCCCAATCCGCAAGATGCGAATGCCATTACTTTTTCTATGTTCTCTGGAGCTGTTTCAAAAGCATATCCAAGCTTATGAAATACAGTAGCCAAATCATCGGAACATGCTGTATAACCAATTACCCCTTCGCAGGCGGCGATTGCCAATGATGGCATGGCTCTCACAATGGAGCAATCGCCTAGAAATGAGTGGAGTTTGTCGAAATCTACACCAGCCATGAAGCTTATGATTGTTTTGTCCTTTAGTAAACCCTTATCAATGGTGGGTGCTATTTGCTCAAATACATTTGATTTTATAGTGAGAAAAATGTAATCAGCATTTGCTACAACGAAGTTTTGGTCATCGGATGGGAGCGCAAAATATGGTTCTCCCTTTGAATCATCTCGTGCTTGCTCTGAGTTGTCGCAAACATATATATCACCTGCTCCTGCGCTGCTTGATTTCATTAAACCTGCTGCCAATGCATGACCAAGGTTACCGAATCCAATAATTCCGAATTTCATATGATTAGCCTCCAAAATGATAATATAGCAACGACGGTCGGCGGAAATAGATTCCGACGACCGACATATTTTTAGTATTTTCCTGCGGTATTCACAGTTATTCGGTACTTTGGGCAGTGGGTGTTTTTACCGCTCTGGTAACTTTTCCGCTGCGTAGGCAGCGAGTGCAAACATAGATTCGCTTCGTCGCGCCGTTTACCACTGCCCGAACACGCCTTATATTCGGTTTCCACATACGATTACTACGCCTGTGGGAGTGGCTGACTTTTATGCCAAAAGATACACCCTTGTCGCATATTGAACACTTAGCCATTTACCGCACCTCCTTGTCTGGGTTAGTTGCGAAAACATTGCTCCTAATCATAACAGAAGCAAAAGCAATATGCAAGATATATTTTTTATCTAATGTTATTTTTTANGAACCACACATGATATTAACTCGCTATATTGCATGAAAACTTAGCTCATTAAAACANATGGGGATAGCGTCTTTTTTGTGTATTGATTATGCGAGAAATACGGTTATTTTCTTCGCTGGTATAAAGCTCGCTTTGGAGCATGTTTTCTTCAATACTTCCATTAAATTTCAAACTTAAACCCACCACATCTCGTACTGCATCCAGTTGCTTGTCGAAATGAACTACTATGGGCTTACTCCTTACTTTGGTGATGAGCCTAGAAACAGATGAATTAAAGGGATAGTCTCTTTTTGTATCCGAAAGAAAAGCAGCACCATTGTCGAAAACAGGCATTAGTTTAAAACTCCAATCTTCGGTGAGGATAACTGCGATATTTTGCAGATGTCTATCTTCATTTAATATAAAAGCATCAAATTCCAACAGCCTACCGAGCCAAGTTCCAAAATCTTGCAAAGAAGTCCATTCGATAACAGAATCAATTAAACTTTCCAGCCTTTGTACTGCACTTTTTCCTACGAATTCGGCATTGGGGTCAAAGCCACGGGTTTCATATAAACGGTAAATTGTTAGAAGCTGCTCACCTTTTGCTAAAAAATCCTTAGACACACAGCCTCTATACTCCACATCATCTTCATTAATTATGCATGTATCGTACATAGCAAAGCTCTCAATATTGGACAATTCCAAAAGCCTTGCTGCGACAGCCTCAGCTAGACCTTCATATCCCATATCGTCTGCTTTTAGCCACAATCCATCCTTTGTTCTCCACTTAATTTGATTGCCTTTACTGGCTGGAGAAGTGGTGATGCGGTCGTCACGAGATATACTAATCTCGGAGTTTAATATCTCTTTCATATTCCAGGTCCTCGCCTTCAAAACGTATCCAGCAATAATCTTCAAGCTGTCTTCCATGGGTTATTTTTACGATTACCAGAGGGTCATAGGTATCAACCCCTAAGTCCTGCAATAGCTGCTTAGAATTGCTACGTTCCTTTGGAAAGCAACGAGATTCAAAAAATCGATTCAAATCCAGCATATTGGGTTGCCTTTTAGTACCAAATGGTAAGATATAAATATTGTCTGAATATGGCTGATATATTATTTTACGATTACTATAATCGATTTCCACATCAGCGGTTACTTCATCTTTATATAAATATTGAAAGCGAAGCACATACATCACCTCACTTGCCATAATATCACAAAAGACAAGCACATACCAGTCAAAAGTCTCGATAGTTTACACAAACGAAACGAGAACATTACATAAATAGCTTGCAAATAGCGTAGGTTTTGTATAAACTTGTTCCAATGAACGATTAATTGAAAGGATCTTTCCTATGGAGCGGAGTTATAAGCTTTCTCGCTTGGCGGAGGAATTGGAAGCTGAAATTGTGTATAAGTCTAAGGACTTTGAAGAGGTCACAATACTAACTGGGGATGTGCATCGGCCAGGCTTGCAACTGGCTGGGTTTTATGAGCATTTTGAGCCAAGGCGAGTCCAGCTCATTGGGCGAATGGAAGCTGCCTATATGGAAAAACTGACCCAAGAGGAACGAAGCGAGAAATGGGATGCGCTGCTTAAATATAAATCCCCTGCTCTCATCATGTGTCATGGTGCGGAAGCGAAAGAAGATTTAATATCTGTCGCAAAGGTGCATGATGTGACAATACTTCAAAAAAATGTGCATACAACGGACATTATGTGGGATGTTATACGCATCGTAAAAAGAGCAGTGGCACCAAGCATCACTATGCATGGAGTGTTGGTGGAGGTATATGGAATCGGCTTGCTTCTCACCGGCGAAAGTGGGATTGGTAAAAGCGAAGCAGCAATCGAGCTACTAAAACGTGGACATCGTCTCATTGCTGATGATGCTGTAGAAATAAAAGCAATTGACAAAAATGTGATAGAGGGAACAGCTCCAGAGCTTATTCGCCATTATGTGGAACTACGGGGAATAGGAGTTGTGGATGTGAGCCAAATCTTTGGTGTGGGAGCTATCAAAGCAGCACAAAATATTCATCTGGTAGTAGACATAGTACCTTGGGAAGATGGAGCAGTATATGACCGTTTGGGCTTGGATGAAGAGACCACCAACATATTAGGTGTGGATGTTCCCATTGTGACTATTCCGGTAAAACCAGGGCGAAATCTAGCTGTCATATTGGAAGTAGCTGCAATGAACCAAAGGCAAAAGCTCATGGGATATAATTCTGCAATGGAACTGACAAAGCAAATTAATAACAATTTTGAATTTGACACGGAATGAATTGTGATGGTAAGTGTNCAAACGGCTATAGAAGCTATTAAAAATGAATATCCGCATATTGAATGNAGAATCGGCGAATTGATGAGAAATCATACTTCATTGAGAATCGGCGGTGCTGTGGCAGCAATGTTTTTACCCGCGAGCATCGAGGAGCTTTCCCTTCTCTGTGAAGCTCTTGCCAATCACGATAGTCCAATCATGATAATTGGAAACGGAACCAACCTACTTGTTGATGATAGAAAAGCTCTTGATATAATTGTTGTAAAAACAACAAAAATGAATAAACTCCAGCTAATTGAAGATGGAAAAATATCTGCACAAGCTGGGATATCCCTTGCTAAACTCGCTGTATTTGCATTGGAAAACAATTTAAGCGGTTTTGAATTTGCCCATGGCATACCCGGTTCCCTCGGAGGAGCTATTGTCATGAATGCAGGAGCATATGGCATGGAAATGAAGGATGTTGTGTTATCGACAAAAGCCTTAACACATACCCCATCTCTAAAATTAATCGACATAGTTGGAAATGAACACCAGTTTTCATATAGGCACAGTCGATTTTCCGATAACGATGATATTATCATATCGTCTGTCATAGGTTTGGAACTTGGTGATAAAGCCGATATAAAAGCGAAAATGGACGAGCTTCAAGCTCTACGCAGTGAGAGCCAACCCCTTGATATGCCCAGTGCTGGAAGTACTTTCAAACGCCCAAAGGACGGATATGCAGCCCAAATGATTGATAAAGCAGGATTAAAAGGATTTACAATCGGCGGAGCTCAGGTATCATTAAAACATTCGGGTTTTATTGTCAATCACAATGGAGGCACGTTTTCAGATGTGTTGGGTATAATCTCCCATGTAAAGGAAGTTGTATTTTCAAAGTTTGGCGTAGAGCTTGATTTGGAGTACAAAATTATCGAAGGAATATAGTGTGATGAAATAGTGGAGGTACAAAATGGAACTAATAGTCATAACAGGTTTGTCTGGTGCTGGAAAAAGCAGCGTTGCTGGTATCTTGGAGGATTTGGATTTTTATTGCGTCGACAATATGCCAGTTTCGATGATGCCTAAGTTGGTTGAGCTTTGCATGGCGGCACATGGAAAATATGAACGAGTAGCTCTGGTAACCGATGTTAGAGCTTTGGAAAGTGTAAATGAGCTTTTTGGAGTACTGTCTGAAATTCGTGATTTGGGTTGTGCATATCAAATATTGTTCATCGAAGCTGAAGTGGAAACCATAGTAAGAAGATACAAGGAAACCCGCAGAAGACATCCCATCAATCTGGCAGGGCGAAGTCTTGAAGAAACAGTAAAATCAGAAATCGAAATGCTCATGCCCTTAAGGGAGCAAGCCCATGAAATAATCGATACAACAACGCTAACCCGCAACAATCTACAACTGCGGCTTATAAAACAATTCATGGAAGGCAACGAGCAAAAAGCACTCAGCGTAACCATTAAATCCTTTGGATTTAAACATGGACTGCCAATTGAAGCAGATATGCTATTCGATGTTAGATTTATGCCAAACCCATATTATGACTTGGAATTGCGAGATAAATCGGGCTTGGATGATCCNGTGAGGGACTATGTNTTTAGCTTGGAATCTAGCCAAGGCTTTTTTGTGATGCTCTGCGATATGATTGAGTTTCTATTACCCAACTATATCGAAGAAGGTAAACGNTATCTAGTGATATGCATAGGCTGNACAGGAGGAAGACATAGATCCCCAGCCATAGCCCAGGAACTAGCTGGATTCCTAACCGACAAAGGATANCAGGTGGACTGTATCCATAGGGATATTGAGAAAGAATGAGCAACTAGGAATTAGGAATTTGGAGTGAGAAGCTAGGATGTCTTTTTCGTATGATTCTAAGGTTGAGTTGTGTAAAATTGAAGATGAGGGTAAGTGTTGCGCCATTTCTGAGTGTTATGGGGTGTTGCTCTATTGCAATACTTTTTCATCTCGTGAAATTAGAATTATCACGGGAAATCAAATGCTAGCTTTACGACTTGAGAAACAGTTTTATAAGGCTTTTTCCATTAATTTTGATATATTACCCGATTCCGACAAAACAGGGAAGAGAACCTTTATTGTCAGCGATCAAGCGAAACTAAAGAGGATATACGAGACATATGGCTATTCTCCGGAAAACCTCCTTGCTCATCATGTGAATCTGAGCGTACTTGAGGAAGAATGCTGCAAAAAGAGCTTCTTAAGAGGTGTATTTTTCGCAGGTGGAGCCATTACAGACCCGACAAAAAGTTATCATCTGGAGCTGGCAACCAGTCACTCCAGTGTCAGTCGCGGAGTTTATTCTTTGCTATTGGAAATGGGTTTTTATCCCAAAGAAACCGCCAGAAGTGGGAATCATATACTATATTTTAAACAAAGTTCAGTCATCGAAGACTTTTTAACTCTCATTGGAGCACCAATCCATGCCATGAAGCTTATGTCAACGAAAATCGAAAAAGATATGCGTAATGCGGTGCAAAGAAAGGTCAATTGCGACACAGCGAATGTTACGAAAATCGTCGATGCTGCAGCTGCGCAAATAGATGCAATAATGAAAATCGAAAACTCAGGGAATTATGACCAACTCAACGACAAGCTAAAAGAAACAGCGCAATTACGACTGGAAAATCCTGAGTTGAGTATAAAGGAACTGGCAGAACTCTTTAACCCACCTTTATCAAAATCCGCTGTGAATCATAGATTGCGGAAACTGGTATCTTTATCAGGTCAATAAACAAAAAACACCTTCCATCGAAACGGAAGGTGTTTTATTGTTACAGCTTTAAATAATCGGAGCTCAGTACAAATGGCTGTTGTTTATCGTGCTTTCCGTTGTTCTGTATATCATATAGTCCTCTGTTTCGGTGGGAAGGCTTCGGTCACGAAGACGATTTTGAACCATTTCCTTGAAAACAGTATATACAAAGGCAACAACAGGAACAGAAAGCAATATGCCAGGGAAGCCAAACAATCCACCACCCACCATGAGAGCGGAGACTATCCAAAAACCAGATAGACCAAATGAGCTGCCTTGGATTTTCGGATATATAACATTGCCGTCCAGCATTTGAAGTATTACGATGAAAAGACCGAAAATTATTGCTTTCACCGGGTCTATTAGTAAAATGAGTGCTGCGCTGGGAACTCCTCCAATGAAAGGACCAAAGAAAGGAATTATATTTGTGATTCCAATGATAACTGCAATAAGCAGGGGATAGGGCATACCGGCGACAATGTTGAATATATAAGCCAATACTCCAATTACCACTGCATCAATGAGACGAGCGGTAATGAAACTACCGAATTTTTCGTCTAGGCGGGTTATGTTTCTGATGATTCTATTTGCTGGGTCGGTGTCAAATAAGCCGTATATCGTCTTTTTAACCTGAGCTGTGAATCTTTCGTTGTTATACATTGTATAAAGGGATATGACGAAACCGACGGCTATGTTTGTTGCCAACCTCATAAGGGCGACAGCACCGTCGATTATATTTGCTGCAATACTTTCTGCAGGCGACAACAAAGAAACTTCAATCCAATTGGTGAATCGCCCAATGATATTGTCGGCGATTATTACCATTGTATCGTGCATAACGACGTTATCGGTAAACATACTCGAAATCCAATCAGCTATCATTTTCGAGTACTCGGGCATGGAATCCACGAGAAGCTGAAGGCTATTGACCAGTTGTGGCAACACGAGAAGGATTCCGCCGATTACACAAAAAAATGTCAGGGTTATAGTTATTATTATACTTATATAGCGAGCGATATGCCTTTTTCTCATAATTTGCGCTTTTTTGAATATGCGGTTGACCATGGGGTAAACGAATTTTACTTCCAAAAAAACTTTGATTTTACCAAGAAGATACGCAAAGAGAAGCCCATATATCACTGGAGAAAAGGCATCTGCTATTTTATAGAAAGTTTGTGCTGTCGAGGACCATCTATCAAAAACGAAATACACCACAACGGCGCAGGTAATGACTCCAAGGGCTGTTATACCCCATTGCAGATAAGTTATGTCCCATTGAAATTTCTTTTTCAATATATAGACTCCATATTATTTACAGCATTTAATTAGAATAAATCCACTGGGTAATATCTTCCAAAACCTGGGTGTTCACATTGGCTGGTACAGAGTATTCTTCTTCGATTTCCGTGATGTTTTTNCCNTGGGATTGCATGAACANATGGTTTAAACCTTCGTANAGTTTAAAAGTAACATTGTCTCGCCCAGCCAGTAGCTCCTGCCATGCCACATAGTTAATATCGGCAAGTACTTGGAAATCCTCTGAGCCTTGCATAATGAGGAAAGGAACGGTGATGTTTTCAACATACTCTGAGGTGGGTATCGCATCCCATTCTTTAAAGAAATAAACCGTCCAAGCTCCCCCATCGATTGATGTTTGTTTTGCTATTTCATCAGGGAGTTCATATAGTTCTGCGACTGCAGCATCATAGGCTTCCTTTGTCAATTGTGCAAGAATAGCATCTTTTTCTTCGCCATCTTCCATAATTGTTTCAAAAAGTAAAATTTGTTGATTTCGCATTGCATCATGGATTGAATAGGGCGATCCTGCAAGGAGTATCAAACCAGCGAAATCACCGCCATCTGAATGAATCCTTGGAGCAAGGTAGGCGCCCATGCTCAAACCTATGATATAGACTCGGTTTTCATCGATTAAAGGGTGAGCTTTCAACAAATTGCTGGCTAAAATGGCATCTTCTACGGTTTCATGATATACAGTATATTCGCCGCTGATAACCTCGGCCATTTGGTCTTCGTAAGCATAGTTTCTTTTATTATAACGTATTACTGCTATGCCATTGGCTGCCAAATAGTCGGCAATATCTTTAAAAGGTTTATTTTCATATATAGTAGAGTCCATATCGTGGGCGCCGGAACCGTGAACCAAGACAACAGCTGGTAACATTTCATCATATCCATCAGGAATTGATAAAATTCCATGGAGGGGATAATCGCTTTCCTCACCAATTACGACAGGGTAATCGGTGAAGCCTTCCCTTTGGGTAATTTCCTTTAGTTCGTTATTTTGTAATGAAAAATCTGTTGGCTTTTCGCTTAAAGGAGGAGCATCGGATAGTATAGGATAATCATCTATAAATAGTCCAGTAATTAAACCATCTTCGGTGAAAACTAGGCGGAAAATCACACCGATATTTTCATGATAGGTAGTTACTCTACACATATAGTATCCGGCACTATACTCTGTGCTTATATCATAAATTGCTATAAAGTCTCCAACTTGTCCGATTATCAAATCCCAAAGGTCAGTTTTCAATGATGAACTGGGAAAATGCTGCTTCATTATGGCTTCGAGTAGGTTAAAAGCCGTTTCAATATCATCACTTGCTATGGCAGTGATGAATGTTTCGGCTCTTTGTGTATAAAACTCCCAGTCAATTGACTCTGGTGAGGGTTCATCTGAAACATCAGCATTACCAGTAGGTATGCAACCACCAATAGCTAGGGTTAATACAATAGCTAGCAAAAATGCAAGCAGTTTTTTCATCGAAAACACTCCATTTATATTCTTTTGCAATTGGGTATTTGAAATACAATGCTATTTACACATAAAACTAGTTGCATAAATCCATAACAAAGTGCAACATTGATATAATAGCATAAAAAGATGAATAAATCCACTAATCTACATTAATAATACTTAATTACTCCTTCATTAACTCTCGTGTTCCATGACTACTTCGCAGGTTTTCTTGCGAAAGGCGATGGCATACTTAAAGATTCGGGTATACCCATCTTGCTGTAGGCTGCTGATATATTCCATTTCGTTTATTTGCTCCATACCCTTTTGCGCTTCAGCCTTTAGGTCAAGCGAGTCTTCCTTTATATGTTTAAATTCCAACACCACGGCAGCTGCATTTTTATCAGTAGGTTTAATCATACAATCTGACCTGCCTTTACCTGATTCATGGTTGGAATGTACGGTGTAGTTGCCCGAAAGAGATAGGAGCATACCATAAATGAACATATGGTAACTATTTTCTTGTATAAGATCGAAGCTGCTGGGGTTGTTTAGTATATCATCATTTAACGCGCTTTCTATCCCTTCCAGATTACCGTTTAAAAGATACGCCACAAACTCCCGAATGGAGTCATATACGGTAACACGTTCCTCCATCAACCACTCGGCAGCATATCGGGTAAAGGTGTCCTTGACCTCCATATTCACCAGTTCCGCTGCGAACCAGCTCCCTTTGGCACCGTTGCACGGTTTTAGATATCCAGCATGGAGTAGGAGTGTCCAGAAAGTGTTTGTACTGGCGTACTTAATGGGGTATGTTATCTGATCAGCAAGGGACATGGTAATTGGAGTACCAGTGAGCAGACCCGCCAAGTCGTTTCTCAACCTGTCGTCTCCCATGTGGAATACATCCTTTAATACTTGGACAGATCCAGTATTAACCCAGTAGTTTTCAATTTCTTGTCTTTGGAGGAACCTTGTTATACTCCAGGGGTTATACATATCATGTCCGCCGATTCTGTATCCATCATACCAGTTTTTTACTTCGCTGTATCTGTCGCTAACACCAAATATATCAAAAGCGGCTTTTACTTCATCGTCTGTAAATCCGAAGCTTGTTGCAAATTCTTTGTCAAGTACGCCAGAAACCATTGGGTTATTAAAGCTGCTGAACAAGCCCTCTTTGGAAATCCGTTGAACTCCTGTTAGCACACCGAATTCCAAATAATCGTTGGTCTTGAACACACTACCCAAAAAACCCCTCATGAATTCAATCATTTGCTGGTAATATCCATGACGCTCTGCGCTGTCTATAGGCGTATCATATTCGTCTAGGAGAATAATTACGCGTTTATCATGGTGCTTAGATAGACATTCGGTTAAAAAAAATAATGAAGACTGCAACTCTTCTGCTGTGGATCTTCTCATATAGTAGGAGTAAAATAGCTCCTTTTGGCGTTCGTTTAACTTTTCGCTTTCATGTAAATAAAGGAGTTCTTGATAAGCTGCGGAAACAAGAGTTTTCATTCTCTCAATCGCAGTATCATATGTACCCAGTTCCACATTCTTTAAAGTCAGCGAAATCACAGGATACTTATTCTGATGATTTTCGATAATATTGGTGTATTGTGATATCGCTAGTCCATCGAACAGGGTATAGCTGTCTTTATGGATGTCAAAAAAACTCCTCAGCATACTCATATTCAATGTTTTCCCAAAGCGCCTAGGTCTTGTAATAAGGGTGACTTTACCCTTATTATCGAATAATTCCTTAATAAAAAGCGTCTTGTCGATATAGAAATAATCGCCCTCGATTAATTCCTCAAAGGACTCCGAACCGATAAATATCTGCTTTTTCACGGCTCACCCTCCACTAGTATTAGAGCTTTTTGCTCATATCGTGTAGATAAATTATATCATGGAAAAAGTAAAAAAACCATTGGTTTTTACATGGGAGTTATTATTTTTGCTGGAATGAACGCGGGGATGATCGCGGGGACAGTTCTTTTGTTCAAAAATGAACAAAAGTACCGTCCCCGCATTCTAAAAAAATGCAACATTGATATAATAGCATAAAAAGATGAATAAATCCACTAATCTATACTAATTTTGCCAAAAATGCTTGACAAAGATAGAAACAGATGGTATTATTCCATACTAATCAGATATGAATTATATGTGTGGACGATAATAAAGACTTTACATAGCGTTTGAGTAACCAGAAATAGAAATGAGTATTCACGAGGAACTGATAAAAGAATTAGGGAGGTGCATTGTGAAAATATCAACCAAAGGGAGATACGCACTGCGGATGATGATTGATATTGCCGAAAATGACACAAAAGAACGAGTGACAATAAAAGAAATATCTGAGCGGCAAGGAATATCTATTAAATATTTGGAACAAATAGTGCAAAGCCTCACTAGAGCAGGAATGTTACGTGGTGAGCGTGGTTATGGCGGTGGATATATGCTGACAAAAACCCCCGACCAGTATACAATTGGCGGAATCCTACGAGCGATTGAAGGAAATCTCGCTCCTGTTGCCTGTTTGGATAGTGAGAAGAATTATTGTCAGCGTAGCGAGCAATGCAAGACTCTTGATTTTTGGACAGGTCTTTATGAAGTCATAGATAATTACGTTGATTCTGTGACACTGAGTGATTTTTTAGAACAATCGTGAATAATTAGCAGAAATATATTAGTAAAAAACTTATTGACATTCATATTGTATTGGTTTATATTAAATCATACTTTTCATATAGGAATAAGAGGTAGAGAATGAACAAACTGATTTATTTCGATAATGCTGCAACAACGAAGCTATCAAAACCGGCATTTGATGCAATGCTCCCCTTTCTGGGGGATGGATATGGCAACCCATCATCCATTTATTCAATTGGCAGGGATGCAAAAAATGCAATAGAAAATGCACGAAGTAGAATAGCGGATGCAATCGGCGCTATGCCGGAGGAAATATATTTTGTCGGTGGAGGCACAGAATCAGATAATTGGGCGATTAAGTCTGTGGCTGAAATGAAAAAAAGCAAAGGCAGGCACATCATCACATCGGCGATAGAACATCCTGCAGTGCTGAACACTTTAAAGTATCTCGAAACGGAAGGTTATGAGCTTACGCATCTCAGTGTAGATGAGCATGGGCAGATATCATTGGACGAACTGCGAAGCTCAATCCGCAACGATACAATACTTATCACAGTCATGGCTGCTAACAACGAGATTGGGACAATTCTTCCAATATCGGAAATAGGCAAAATTGCCCGAGAAAATGGTGTATTGTTCCACAGCGATGCAGTGCAAGCTGTCGGGCAAATCCCAATCAATGTAAGGGAAATGAGCATTGACTTGTTATCTTTTTCCGGCCATAAGTTGGGAGGAGCTAAGGGTGTTGGAGTATTATATGCGAAAAAGGATTTGCATATGCCCCCGCTATTGCATGGAGGAGGTCAAGAGCGAGGCGGCAGAAGCGGAACAGAGAACGTCGCTGGCATCGTTTCCGTTGCTGCAGCTCTTGATGACAAGCTCCTGCGGCTGCCTTTGCGCTCAGTTGAGCAAATGAGGGATCGGCTGATAAAGGAGTTGCTCACAATTCCTCGTACAAAATTAACAGGAGATCCGGTAAACAGGTTGCCAGGAATTGCTTCTTTTGTTTTTGAAGGAATTGAAGGGGAATCCATACTGCTATTGCTCGATCAATGCGGCATCTGCGCTTCATCGGGTTCGGCTTGTTCATCCGGTTCACTAGAACCTTCCCATGTTTTGATGGCAATAGGTTTGCCCCATGAAATTGCTCATGGCTCACTAAGGCTGTCTCTCGGAGAGGACAATACGAATGATGAAATAGATTATGTTCTTGAAAAGCTTTCGGGAATTATCGAAAAGTTACGGGATATGTCTCCGCTGTGGCAATAAAACCTGCACACTAATTGTGCATATACATCCGCTCATTAATATAACAAAGGAGTATGTTTATGTATTCAGAAAAAGTCATGGAGCATTTTACCAACCCTCGCAACGTTGGCGAGCTTAACGATGCCAACGGCATTGGTGAAGTCGGAAATTCTAAATGTGGCGACATCATGAAAATATTTATAAAAATCGAAGATGATTTCATAAGCGATATTCGGTTCAAAACCTTTATGAAAAGAGGAAACTATTATGAGTCAACATCAAAACCTTGTCAGCCTGATTGGGAACACCCCTTTGCTGGAGCTGGCAAATACCGTCAATGCGTATCATTTATCTTCAAAAATTATTGCTAAGCTGGAATACTTCAATCCTGCAGGAAGCGTTAAAGATAGGATAGCAAAAGCTATGATTGAGGATGCTGAGGAGAAAGGTTTATTAAATCAAGACACAGTCATAATCGAACCGACCAGCGGGAATACGGGAATTGGGCTTGCAGCGATAGCCGCTTCAAAAAAATACCNCCTTATCCTGACCATGCCCGAAACCATGAGCGTCGAGAGGCGCAGCCTGCTNAAGGCGTACGGNGCGGAGCTTGTATTGACTGATGGAGCCCTTGGCATGAAGGGTGCTATCGCCAAAGCGGAAGAAATCGCAAACTCAACACCGAACAGTTTTGTACCGGGGCAATTTGTGAATCCAGCTAACCCCGCTGTTCACAAAGCGACTACCGGCCCTGAAATATGGGAGCAAACCGGAGGGCAAATTGATATTTTTATATCCGGCATTGGAACAGGGGGGACAATCACAGGCGCTGGTGAATTTCTAAAATCCAAAAACCCTGAATTGATAATAATTGCGGTGGAGCCGGCGGATTCTCCCGTCCTCTCGGAAGGAAAAAGCGGACCCCACAAGATACAAGGAATTGGAGCCGGATTTGTGCCTGATGTACTGAACACTTCAATTTACGACGAAATTATTGCTGTCAAAAACGAGGATGCTTTCCAAACATGCAGAGACATCGCGCGCATGGAAGGGGTGTTGGTAGGCATATCTTCAGGTGCGGCAGCTTGGGCAGCTATAGAAGCAGCAAAACGAGCTGAAAACGAAGGAAAGACCATCGTGGCGATTTTCCCCGACACGGGCGAACGGTATTTGTCAACACCGGTGTTTCAAGACTAAGGACTCGTCCGTGAATAACTTGCACAATATATTCACGGAAGAATCCTAAAATGAACTGAGGTCATATTATGGACTACAAACAAATAATATCGGAAACGGCGTCAAAACTGCTATCTGAGCAATTCGAATTAACTAAAAACGAAAGCACGACGCCGTTTCCAAAAGCCGAGAACATAGTCAGTATTGTAGGTAAATTGAGAACAGCAATGTTTCCGAGCTATTTTGGAAATATGCCTACGTCAGCCACAGCTTCTTTCTGGCTCCAATCACTGCTTGACGAGATTCACCGTGAATTGGCACAAGAAATTGAAACCGCTTTATTGATAATAGCCGCTGACAATTGTGCATACTTAGCAGGCGAAATATCATCGAAACTGCTTGCAAAACTGGCTGATTTGCAAAGGCTTCTGTATAAAGACGCTCAAGCAGGTTTTGATGGCGATCCAGCAGCGCAGAGCGTTGACGAGGTGATTCTGACGTACCCCGGTTTCTTTGCGGTCTTTGTGTATAGGGTCGCCCACTTTCTATATACGGAGAAAGTGCCGCTCATACCAAGGATGATGAGCGAATACGCACACAGTATTACCGGGATTGACATTCATCCAGGNGCTGAAATTGGTGAAGATTTCTTTATAGATCATGGCACAGGTGTCGTAATCGGGGAAACCGCCATAATNGGCAATCGGGTGAAAATATACCAAGGAGTCACCCTTGGTGCAATGTCCACGCAAAAGGGGCAGGGATTAAAAAACGTGAAACGCCATCCGAATATTCAAGACAATGTGACAATATACTCCGGCGCATCCATACTGGGGGGAGATACTGTTATCGGCGAGGGCGTTGTGGTAGGTGGCAATGCGTTCATCTTGAAGTCTGTTCCCGCAAGAACGGTAGTAAGAGCTTTGAATCCAGAGCTGCAATTCAATGACGGTGGCGAAATAAAGAATCTGGAATTCCAGCAGCCGGACGTATGGTTTTACGAAATTTGACCATACATGAGAAACGTGGACGAGTACTCTCTGATTGCAGCGTGGCATTTCACGCAAACGCCCGCAAAACTATTTAATGCACCCTGAAATTTTTTCTTGACAAACGTCTTTTTTTCCTGTATAAAGTCTATTATCGCAGTTTTGGAGGTTTCCCGATGAACGACCGCAACCGTAAAATGAACAGCCTGTTTAGCAACGAAGCACTTTCGGCTTCGCTTTTTGGCTTTTTCTTTTTTACGAAGCCGGTTGTCAAGGGAAATGCGCCCAGGTTGTAGTCTAACTGCAAAATGCGCGCCCGTGACAATCGGTTGATTGTTGCGGGCGCTTTTTATTTGCCTGAGAGGGAGTGTGATAGTATGGGAAAGCGAGGCGCTTACCGAGGTTTTGTGGTATCGCAATCCACCGCCAAGACTAGGTATAAAACCACAAAATAAATCGGAGGAACAGTTATGTTAATCAAACTTTTGATATTGGTCGTTTTCTTCACGATCATAGTATCTATCGGGCTTTACTGCCGAAAAAAAGCTGTCGATGTGAACAGTTTTGTGCTGGGAGGACGTAGTATCGGCCCTTGGATGACAGCGTTCGCTTACGGTACGACGTATTTCTCTGCCGTAATGCTTGTGGGCTATTCTGGACAATTCGGATGGCGTTTCGGCGTTTCCTCGACTTGGATCGGTATTGGTTGCGCCGTAATCGGCTCACTATTGTCTTGGGTAGTCCTTGCTCGGCGTACCCGAATCATGACGCAGCATTTAGGCAGTGCTACCATGCCAGATTTTTTCGGTACCCGGTACAATTCCAAACCATTGAAGTTGGTGGCTTCGGCAATCGTATTTGTTTTTATGATTCCCTATACAGCATCACTATATAACGGTTTGTCGCGTGTGTTTGCCATGGCGTTTAACATTGATTTTGCTATTGTTATCGTTATCATGGCTGTACTAACAGGGGTTTATGTTATAGCTGGCGGGTATTGGGCTACCGCTATCAATGATTTTCTTCAAGGGAGTGTGATGCTAATCGGTGTAATCGCATTCATAGGCGCTGTCCTTAATACCAACGGCGGGTTGATGTCATCAATAGACGCGCTAGCTCGTGTATCCGACTCTGCGGTTTCCGATTCGCCTGGCGTGTTTGCTTCGTTCTTGGGTCCCGATCCGATTAATCTCTTTGGTGTGCTCATCCTTGTATCATTGGGCACTTGGGGATTGCCGCAGATGATACAGAAGTTTTACGCCATTCAATCCGAGAAGCAAATCGCAAAAGGTACTATCATTTCCACATTATTTGCGATTGTCATTGCAGGCGGCGGCTTCTTCATTGGCGGCTTCGGCCGCCTGTTTGCGGACAGCACAGCCTTTCGGTCGGACGGCAGCGTGATTTATGACTCCATCATACCGGGCATGCTGTCGGGATACTCAGACTTGCTTATGGGTATCATGATTCTTTTGATACTGGCAGCCTCTATGTCTACGTTGGCATCGTTGGTTATGACCTCGGCTTCCACCCTTACCCTTGACTTCATACAGGGGACCATCGTTAAAACGATGAGCGAGAAAAAGAAGGTACTGACCATCAGACTTCTAATTGTCGTATTCGTCATTACCTCTGCTGCAATCGCTATTTTTCAGTATAACAACAGCGTCGTATTCATCGCACAGTTGATGGGTGTATCATGGGGGGCGCTGGCGGGTTCGTTTCTTGCCCCATATCTTTATGGATTATACTGGAAACGCACTACTAAGATCGCCGCATGGTGCAGCATGGCTTTCGGTACGCTTTTCAACATAATAGTTTTTTTGACAAGCATTAATGCGTTGCCTAAAAGTCTGTTGCCGGAGCTCTTGCGTTCGCCCATCAATGCTGGTGCGTTTACCATGCTGTTCGGCTTGATCCTAGTTCCGCTTGTCAGCCTGCTGACGCCAAAGCCGAATAAAGAGTACGTGGACAAATGCTTTTCATGCTATGACGAAAATACCGTAATCGCTAAAGATACCCTCGTTATTAAGTAAAACCTTGCACAGTTGCAATGCTAATGCTTGACAAACATAGAAGCAAATGATACCATTACATACTAATCAGATATGAAATATATGTATGCCTGATGTATGCCTGAAAAAAACGAGCAAAATACCATATGAAAAGAGGGAATAATATGTCAAATAAAAACTACAAATTTGAAACGCTCCAGCTTCATGCGGGGCAAGAAAACCCAGACTCGGCAACAGACGCGAGGGCTGTGCCAATATATGCAACGACATCTTATGTATTTAAGGATAGCGATCAGGCAGCAGGAAGATTTGCCCTGACCGAAAGCGGCAACATATACACAAGGCTGATGAACCCAACATCTGATGTTTTTGAGCAGCGAATAGCCGCACTTGAAGGCGGCGTAGCGGCTCTGGCGACTTCTTCAGGAGCGGCAGCAGTGACATATGCCATACAAAACATTGCCTCTGCTGGAGACAATATCGTCTCAGACAGGCGTATATACGGAGGTTCATATAACCTTTTTGCCCATACTCTCCCCGCTTTCAGCATCGAGACGAGCTTTGTTGACGGCGACAAACCGGAAAATTTCGATAGAGCAATCAATGAAAACACAAAAGGGATTTTCGTTGAAACACTAGGCAACCCGAACTCAACGATTGTTGACATAGATGCAGTGGCAGCAATAGCACACAAACACGGCATCCCCCTTATAGTTGACAACACTTTCGCAACTCCCTACCTGTTTCGCCCCATCGAACACGGTGCAGATATCGTTGTCCATTCTGCAACAAAATTTATTGGCGGGCATGGTACTGTTATCGGTGGCGTTGTAGTGGATTCTGGAAATTTTGACTGGGCAGCAAACGATAAATTCCCCGGTTTATCTACCCCAAACCCAAGCTATCATGGTGTTGTTCTCACGGAAGCTGTCGGAAATCTCGCTTATATTGTTAAAATGCGGGTGACTCTCATGAGAGATACAGGTGCTACCATAAGCCCCTTCCACTCTTTCCTGTTCTTGCAGGGGTTGGAAACACTATCCCTACGTGTTGACCGCCATATCAGCAATGCGTTGAAAACTGTCGAATTCCTGTCGAAGCACCCGCAAGTTGAAACGGTCAATCATCCCGCCCTGGAGACGCATCCTGACAATGCGCTGTATCGGGAGTATTTCCCAAATGGAGCAGGGTCAATTTTCACCTTTGAGATAAAAGGCAGTGCCCAGGATGCAAAAAATTATATTGACCGATTGGAACTCTTCTCATTGCTAGCCAATGTCGCAGACAGCAAATCCCTTGTAATACACCCTGCCAGTACTACCCATTCTCAGTTATCTGAAATTGAGCTTTTAGAACAAGACATCAAACCAAACACCATTCGTCTATCCATCGGCACAGAGCATATAGACGACATCATCGGCGATCTGGAACAGGCTTTTATCGCTGTGTAAAATGACAAACTAATAATGACCGGTGAAAGCCTATGAAGGCTTAACCGGTCATTGTTACATTTCACTTAAATTTATATCAATATGTCTACTAGATTTAGGTTTATTGTATAGTAATAGTATAAATAAGGCACTATTTAAGCGGTTAATTACAGTGTGTGCAACTTATTGCAGTTTAATTAAGCGGCAATTGCAACTTATTGCAGCTTGATTTAGCGAAAAATGCAACTTATTGCAGTAGGGATACAAATAATTACAACAAATAGCAAGCAGAATCATGAATATCTATAGTACAACAACCGTTATTTTAGCAAGTTTTTGATTCTACCTGCGGCGTATTGGGGGTTTAATGGCTTTATTATGAAATCTGAAGCTCCAGCTTCGACGCATTTGGAAACATATTCTTTGGTAGCATTTCCTGTGATGAAAACAATGGGAGTTTTATGCCCCAAATCTCTGATTTTATGTGCCAGCTCTATGCCGTCCATATTGGGCATTTCTATATCAAGGGCGAAAAGATCAGGAGTTTGAATTTGTAGTACATCAAGGGCACTTTGCCCAGTGGTAACACCGATTATTTTGCATTCCAGTTCCTTCATTGCCGCCTTAAATGTGTCTAGGAAAAATGTATCATCATCAACTGCTAATATGGATTTGTTGCTCAGGTCAACTTGACTGAAACCTCCATTATCATCTTCGTCTTCTATTAAGAAAGCCATTTGAATATCAATGGATAATGCAGCCAGCATAGATATGAAAAATATCACAAACGCTTCGATTCGCTCAGGTTTATCGCTGTCGAAGCTATTTAGCCGAGACCAGCATTCATCGGCTAAATCATCTGCGTATATTGCTATTAGTACTTCCCTAATAGCGGTGAGCTGTTTTATGACCGCTTCAATGTCTCTACGCTCCATTGCTTCTTTCAGCTGGACTTCGTAATCCGGGAATGAATCTACAAAATCATTCAATGTATCAGCAAATAGCTCCACTTGGCTATCCGACATAAGCTGCACATGCTTTGCCAGAGCTAAATCATGGATTCTATATAATCGTTGTCTAGTGTTCATTAGACCCTCCTTGGGTTTCAACTTGATGAAATTTCCAATCATCTACTAGTATTAACGATATAATTATACTATTACTTGAGAATTAACCGCATTCGTTTTCGCGAGAAACGCAGTGACGAAACAATCCAGACATCAGCGATAATTATTTGCATAAAAGCAATTATCGCATAGTCTGGATTGTTTTGTTCATTTAATACTCTGGATGATAATAGTATGATATATATTATCACCTTGATGAGTAAAAATAAGTTTTATTCTATTGATATTAATGCGTTAGTCTCTACCTTGCTCTTTGTCGTAGAACTCGCGGCTGTAGCAGAACAGCTCGAAGGTGCCTGCCCAGGCGTGTTCGTCTGTGTAGCCAGAAGCGGAGGAATACATACCGCCACCACCTGCGTAGAGGTCAACGGTTTCGCGGACTCTTTCGCAATATTCTTCAATGCTCAAATTTGGATAATCGGCACCAGTGCGCTCGATGAATGAATTGAAGCCTATTTTGTCACCGTATTTTTCCTTTAACAGAGGAACATCGTTGGCGCGACGTTGAATTTGGATGAAATCTATATCCAAATCAATCATGTATGGAACGAATCTTTCGATATTGCCGCAACTATGAAGCTCAAAAGCAGCACCCTTGGATTTGCAAGCAGCGACAATGCGTTTGGTGGGCTCGAAAATCAATTCTTCCATCATTTTATCGGAATAGAAGGTTTCTTTTTCCGTACCCCAGTCATCATGATATGTGATGAAGTCATATGGGACCAATTCCAGCATACGCTCCACATATCCGACCATGTAATCGGAAAGCTTATTGAAGAAGGCAAGTGTTGCTTCTGGTTCGACAACTATTGCTTCGCAATAAAGGGTGTAGCCGCCCATCAGAGCAACGAGGCGTTCTGTGAGTCCCTGCCCGATATTAACGCGAAGAGGTCTGTCTGGGTTGTACCTGGTTTCCATGAAATGCTTGGCTGCTTCTTCCCAATTTTCACCATACTCAGGGAATTTCACCTTTGTTTCCCAAGTTGTGATGTCATCCATGAAAACAGAGCCGGGTTTGTGCATGGGTCCACCTGCTTCGGGGACGAAAACGGTTTCGACACCCCAGGCATCGGTGAATTCGCGGCGTTCTGTGCCACCCCACATACCACCCATTGCAGGAGGCGGGGTGAGTCCAGTGCCCATGGTGTATGAATCAAAGTC
>JGI24701J34945_10000514_pt1 | contig 20988 bp, 20 predicted proteins | sample TergutTh196P3_FD_34945 | JGI IMG/M metagenome (IMG submission 34945)
TATTCACCGCAGAATGTTCAGCCAGCATTGCGTGAGCGTTATTCAGTTTTTCGGAAAGCTCCGTGATATTCGCCGTCATTTCCTCAATCTGTTTGTTACAGGCTTCACGCCGGAACAAATACTCGTCCTTTGTGATTTTCCCGTCCTTGTAACTCTCGTAATGCTCCTGTTTTGCGACTTCAATCTTTTTTATGGTTTCCTCAAACTGCCGGATTGACTGCCGGATTTCGTTCAGCTTGATTTCCAAAGCCTTGTGCTTCTTTTTCCTTGATTTCTCGGCTTTCGCAAACAATTCCGCTTGCGCTTGTATCGCCGACAGCAGGGCATCCTCAATCACGCTTTCGAGTATCCCGTCTTGAACGCAATTCGGCGAGTAGATTGAAATAGGCGTAGCGCAAGTAAATATCGGGCTTTTGTGCCTATCCCGCCGCATAGCGTGGTTGCAGTTATGACACCGAACCTTATTGAATAAAAGGCGTTCCTTAACCGGCGATTTCGGGCGTGTTACCCGTTCCAACATTTTCTGCGCTTTCTTGTATTCCTCGGCGGTTATGACGGCGGGGTGAGCGTCGGGAACGACTATCCAATCCGCTTTGGGAACAAGCCTCATTTTAGTGCTTCCGATACCTTTCCGCTCATACATATTGCCTACGGCAACGCCGGTGTAGCGTATGTCGGCGACGATTTTACGAATGTCGCTGTCTTTCCAGAACGTGCCGATTTTGCTGACACGCACCCAATCCCTGCAATCACCTTTTGCCGCTTTGTAATTATTGCGGGACAAGGTGTTTTGGGCGTTAAGTATGTGCGCGATTTCCTTTGCCCGTTTGCCTGCTCCGGCAAGTTCAAATATCTGCCGTATCACGGTTGCCGCCTCATCGTCAATTTCAAGTCTGTTCTTGTTTTCCGCAGACTTAACATATCCGAACAGGGCGTAAGGGCTTGTTGATTCGCCCCTGCGTTTCTTGGCAGCGAGTCCGCTCTTGACTTTTTGGGATAAATCCTTGCTGTAAAGGTCGTAAATCAAGGTGCGGAGGGCGACTTCAATATCGCCTATGGTGCTGTTCGGGTTTGCGCTATCATAATTGTCGTTGACCGAGATAAAACGAACGCCGAGGAACGGAAAAACTTGCTCCAAATAATCGCCGACCTCAATATAGCTTCTGCCAAAGCGCGAAAAATCCTTTACCACAATGCAATGAATCTCACGGTTACGGACTTTTTCAAGCATTTTCTTTACGCCGGGTCTATCAAAATTCACTCCGCTGTGGCCATCGTCACAAAATTCAAGCAAGCGGCAGCGTGACAGTTCGGGGTGCTTTGATACGAACGCCGTGAGTAAATCACGCTGATTTTTTATCGAATTACTTTCGCTCTCGTTTTCATCTTCGGCAGAAAGCCGGATATACAGCGAAACAGTATAATTATCATGCACTTATAACCGCCTCGCTTTCCGATATGAAATTTAGCAGAGCCTCATACTCGTCACGGTGTTTCAGCGTAACGCCGATACGGTTGTTTTCCGCAACGGTGACGTGATCCACAAGCTCCGCAAGCATGGCTCTTGTAAGCTGCTTTTCGTTGTTGAACCGCAAAAGAGCCGTCACCCACTTGTTTTCTTCGACAAAATTACCGCTGTGTTTTACCGAAACGGCAATTAACTCGTCCTCTTTTAGCTGTAACAACCTCTTTTCCTCACGGTACTTTGCCCTCGCAAAAAGATACTCTGCTTCGGTCAAGATGTTTTCGGTGTAATCATCATAAAGCGAGGACAGAAGTGTATCGCAGCGGTTTATCTTTCTTCTGACTTCCGCTGTCTGCTCCCTGACCGTCTTAACCTTTGACTTGGCGGCGCTGTTCTTTTGGATTTTCTGCACAAGCCGAACGGTATCGGCGCATAAATCCATTTCTGCCTTGATTGTTTCCCAGACAGTATCAATCAGCACTTCCTCATTCAGCGACTTTTTGCATTTACAGGCGCGTGTCTGATTTATCTCGTATGTTGGGCAGATGTAATGAAAATACACCTTCGCCGGTTTATTTACTTTCGGGCTTGGCGGCTTGACCGTCTTGTATCTTGTGAGATTCGTACCGCAGTCCGCGCACCTGATAATCCTCTTAAAGAGGTTTTCGGGATTACCGAGTTCGGCGTATTTACCCGCTTTTTCGTGATACGCGGCGGTGATGCCGTCTAAAATCTCACCCACGGCGGCAAAGGTTTCCGCGCTGACAATCGCCTCATGCGTGTCCGGCACAATGACCCATTTATCGGGCGTTGTCCTCTCGTTGCATAACCCCTGCAACAAACGGGTTTTCTGCTTTCCCTGCGACAAACAGCCTGTATAAACAGGATTTAGCAGAATAGACTTGATTACCGTGCCTACCCATAAGACGTTGGCGTACCGCTTATCTTTCACGATACCTTTTTCATAACGGTAACGGCTTGGTGCAAGAACGCCCATATCGTTGAGTTTACGGGCGATTGCGTTGTTACCCATACCCTCCAGCTTCCAGCGGAAAATATCACGGACAACACTTGCGGTCGCTTCATCAACCACTAATTTATGCCTGTTTTCAGGCGACTTCAAATATCCATATGCCGCATGACTGCCGATAAATTCGCCATTCTGCTGCTTGGTTTCAAGTGCCGCCGTTACCTTGCGTGAAATATCCTTTGCGTAAACGTCGTTTATCAGGCTTTTCAGGGATATGGAAAGGCTGTCAAACGTACTGTCGGGGTCGTTGTTATCATAATTGTCGTTGACCGAAATAAACCGAATACCGAGGAACGGAAAGATTTTCTCTAAATAATTCCCCGTTTCAATGTAATTTCTGCCAAAACGAGATAAATCCTTGACTACGATGCAGTCTATTTTTTTTGCTTTCACATCGTCCATCATCTTGGTAAACTGCGGTCTGTCAAAATTTACCCCTGTTTCGCCGTTGTCCGAGTAAACGGCTGTCAGGTTCAGAAACGGCCGCTCACCGATAAACTGCTTGATAAGATAGACTTGGTTCTCTATGGAATCGCCGCCGTCTTGTTTCCCGCTGTCCTCAACCGACAAACGGGCATATACGGCGGTCTTGTACACCTTTCCGGCAGGCGTAGTCATAGCCGGGGTGTCGATGTTTTGCCGTCTGCTTTTACGAGCCATTTACACCGCCTCCCCGTCTATTAAATTGTAGTTTTCAGATTCGGTAAGAACGCCTACCGTTTCAATAAAGCTAACCGCCCTGTCAAAATTATACTTGTACTTAAACAGGATTTCGATACGGTTTCCCTCGTAAATGAAAATCCTGTCTACCAACTTAACCAAAATGGCGCGGGAAAGGGTATCTATGTTCTGATACTCCTTGAAATATGTTATCCATTGATGTTTGTCGGTACGGTTTTCGATGATGTCCTCAATCTCGCCGTTCAGCCTAAACAGCGCTTGCTCGGTTTCGTTGTACAGCCTTGCAAAATCGGCTTTGTACTTCGTGTACTCGTCATGGTCGATGATACCGTCCTGTAAGTCCTCGTACAGCTTGGTCTTACGCATATTGTATTTGAGAAGCTCCTGTTTCTTCGCCGTTACTTGCTTGTCGAGCTTCTGCACGTCAAGCTGTTTCAGCGGCAGGGTTTCAATGAATTGCAGTATGCGTTCAACCTCAACGATATTGCCGATATGATGGAAAATAGACTGCAAAACCGCTTCTTCAAGCACGGGTTCGCTGATGTTATGAGAGCTGCATACTTGTTTGCTCTGCTTATTTGCGGAGCAAACATAGTACACATACTTTTTATCGCCGCTCGGTACAAGTTTGCGTATCATATTCTGGCCGCAATCTTTGCATTTAAGCAAACCGGAAAACTGATAAATCGTTTCCTGCGCGGGCGCGACACGGACATCATGCCGCAGAAGCTCGGCTACAAGCGTGAAGTTTTCCCACGAAACAATGGGTTCGTGGCTGTTTTCAACCCGTATCCACTCGGCTTTGGATTTATCCACACGTTCCTTGATTTTATAGCTTTTGGAGGTCTTTTTGCCCTGCTCCAACACNCCCAAATAAACCTCGTTTTTGAGGATTCGGGAAACGGCNACGGCAGACCATTCNGCCTTTGCCCCCGTCTTGAAAGCGGTTGAGAAACGCAAGCCCATCTCGCGCTTGTACTCGTATGGGGAAAGTACGCCCATATCATTCAGGCGGTTGGCAATGCCCTGATTGCTTAACCCTTCGATTCGCCATTTGAAAATATCACGCACCACATTGGCCGCAAATTCGTCAATGGAGAGTTTGTTGTGATTGCGTTCGTCTTTGAGATAACCGTAGACCGCAAACGAGCCGATGAAATCGCCTTTTTTGCACTTGGTTTCAAGTTGGCTTTTCGTCTTGACCGATATATCCCGCGCATAGGCGTCGTTTATCAGATTTTTGAACGGGAGCGAGATAACGTCCCCCGATGTTTTTGCGGCGAGAGAATCATAATGGTCGTTGATTGCTATAAATCTAACGCCGATATAGGGAAAAATCTGCTCGATGTATTTCCCTGTTTCAATCCAGTTTCTGCCAAAGCGAGAGAGGTCTTTTACGATTACACAGTCAATAAGCCCTTGCTTTATATCGTCCATCATGGCGATAAAAGAAGGGCGCTCGAAATCGACACCTGAAAAACCGTCGTCTACCCGCTCCGAGCAGATTTGCAGTTCAGGCCGCGTCTTGACATATTCGGTTGCGAGAGCCTTTTGGTTTGTGATGCTGTCGCTCTCAATTTTGTCGCCGTCCTCTTTGGACAAACGCAAATAGAGGGCGCATTTCCACGTCCTCTGAGTGGTTTCGGTTGGTATACCGCTCTTATTCATATGCGTAGCTCCTTATCGTTTATTAGTCAGCAAACCAATAAACAACAAGGGCTTCACGCTTAGTCCTGTCTACTATAATAACACAGGATTTCCCCGGCGTCCAGCTAAATTTATTGGTCGGGCGGTTTTTTTACAGTCCGTTCATCTTTTCTTTTCATCACGTCACCTTTTCTTATAGTGATAGAAGATAGCTTTCAAGCCTATCTTCAAGCGATTCTTCCGTATCCGCAAAGCTGAGTTTNACGACAGCCTTACCGCATTTATATAGGTACGGGTTTTTTACCTTGTGGATAAAATCAATCAGGCGTTCCCGTTGGGGCAGCGCCGTATTTCGTTTAACGCTTTTTATATCCGCAAGCGTCGCCGGGTCAACGGTGCGAACATCNACGGCGCGCATGGCTTCAAAATCAAAAACAGCAGTTTGGNTCAAAGCGCAATCCCTCCTTGCCTTGTCTTTTTATAAATATATATGAGTTTATAACTCGTCCTATTCCGACAAGCCCTTACAAAAACAGCGCTTGTCCTCATCTAATTCCCCCGTCCTCTTTTACAAGACCCACCGAAACAGAAAGTGCCATGTCAACCCTCGACATAACGCTTTTCCCGGCGCGGCCTATGCAATCACCAAGCCTTGAACGGTCTATCGCCCGTATCTGCTCCATTAAAACGAGAGAATCTTTATCAAGACCGCAAGATTTTGGAATGAGTACATGGGTGGGAAGCGGATTTTTGTTCAGCCTGCCCGTTATCGGCACGATGATGACCGTTGGGCTGTATTTGTTGCCTTTGTCGTTTTGCACTATCAAACATGGTCTGCGTTCGCCCTGCTCCGAGCCGACAACAGGGTTTAGGTCTGCATAATAAATATCACCGCGTTTAATCATCGCTTTCCCCTCCGTTCTTTCGGTGTGATTTCGTATTCCCACCCGTCTTTCGGGCATTTGGTGCATTTTTCCATGCCGTCTTTTTCTGTGTAGGTGCGGCGTATGTAATACGCGCCTGTGTTCTCGTAATCCCTTCTGCATTTGGGGCAAAGTGTCATAACGTCTGTTTTCATAATTCAACGTACTCCTTCCGTTTTATTTATTTGAGGAACAGAAGGATAGGCAGAGAACGATTGCCCTCTGCCCATAGTTTCTATTCTCAACGGGTGCTGCGCGGTTTGTTTTCATTTAGCTGTAACAGCTTGGAAAAGGCCGCACTTCCCCCTTGTTGTGGTTTGATTTTTTCCTGTTCCGTATTTATCACTCGCCCCCGGAACCGGGCATAAATCCAAGCCGCCGTCGATTTCGGCGTCATAGCACCGCCGCGCCGTTCTTCACGGTCGCCGCAGTAACTCCCCCTCGTTCTGAGCGGGCTGCCCCCATTGCGATGTCTGTGGCTGGGCAGAAGTACCATTGTTGGGACTGCGGATTATCGCAAGCAAGCCGTATCAATAGGCTTGTTCAAACTCAACGCTTGTTCGCTCGTCCGGGTGGCCTGCGATTCTTTATCAATCGCAGGGGCCGGAGTCTTGGCGGCGTCAGCTTTGTCGCTTTGCCTCATCAGCCTCGCAGTCCTGATGTACTTGGGTTATGGATATGACCGGCGCGGTTGCCCGGTATTTTTCAAGGTTCTCGGTGAGGGGAGTTTTTTTCCTCTCATAAGGGGTGGCGGCGGCAAATGCGTTTAACAACCCTATCCCCAAAAATTTTTTATTTTTTTGAGAATCCTGTTTTTGCGTTTGTGGACGGCCTGCTGAGTTACGCCGAGCATTTCCGCGTATTGCTGTTCGGTCATATCTTTGTGGAACAGGGCGTTTATCAGCGCTTGCTCGTCCTCGTCAAGCAAAGCTATACAACGGCGAAGCTCATCGCTTTCTGAAAACTCTGCCGTGATGTAGATGTCCTCCGGCGACGGTTCGGACGAGCGGAACTCCCAATCATCGTCAACGAGTTTGTCAAGTGACATTTCAAGCTCCGGCAAAATGACGGGCTGCCCGTTCGCGTCTAACACGGGCTTGCTGTTGCCGTCTTTCTTAACCCGGTCGTGTTTCAGGTCAAGCTCCATATATTTCATCTTGCGGCTCATTGCGGAGTAATCCGCGTAAACCGCTTCGCTGACCTCTACATCTTCGCCGTTGATGGTGATGATGTAGGTGTACGAACCGTCCGGGTTCTTTAACTTCCTGTAATTGCTGTACTCATGCCATTTCTTCACTTTCATTACCTCCGAATATTTGAATTTTTGTGGTTGGCAAAAATCCAAAGCCCGGAGGTGAACGGCAGCGGTAAATTGTCTTAAAATAAATAAACACGGCTATTTGTCCTTTCGCGGCAGCGGAGGACTCATAAGCCGTGTTTAATGGGGATAAAAAAGACGACAGATGAGGAAAACCCTTCTTGGGTGTCCTCCGCTCTGCCGTCTTGCGTTCTGGCGGTTATCCTATTTTAGTTGTATCTAAGCGAGTTTCGCCGATTCCGCAGCGGTTTTGGCGGGTGCGCCGCTCTTTTCCTATGTGTTACGTCAAGCGTTCCGTTCGGCTTGACCTTGATTTCGGTAACACAGTCTTTTAGCTGAATTTCAAATACCCGCATATCAACGCTGATTGCGCCGACTAATTTTTGGTTTAGATTCCTAACTTCGCCCATCATCATTCCCTCCCTTGCAAGCGTCCCGAATACGTTTACAACATTGCCCGTACCCGCTTACGCCGCAGCCGTTGCCTTTGCGCCTGTTATTCGGGCGCTTGCTCGGATTCCGTGATGGCGAAGCTAATTTTTCGTTAGATTTATTGCTGTTCTGCGGGTTTTATCAGATTAAACCCGATTTTGCTCTTACAAGAGGGGCAATCCTTAACCTCTTGCCATTTGAGCGGCTTGCGCGTCGGCAATTTGAACAGTTCGACCTTTTCGTTCCTGTCCAAATCCATCAGAAGCTCCCTGCATACAGGGCATCTGATGAGTTTTCGCCCTACGAGTTCAGGGCGTATTCTTCTTAGGTACTTTCCGTTTTGGGTTGCTGTTTTCACTTGAACTCCTCCTTGTGTTTTTCCTTGAATTAGTACGCTATATGACGTACATACAGGCGCAAAAAAGGGCTGTTTTCAGACCCTTCCCGGCCACCCTTTATTTACAATCGCCGTGAGTTTTTCCAAACGTATCAGCGCGGCGCGTTTTGACACGTTAAATATTTTGGAAACATACTCCGGCAACTGCTCGGCATAGCAATCGTCCATCGGGCTTATCCCGCGAACAAGACGGCGCGGTTTATCGCCGTAGAAAGTGAAAAAATCCTTGAACGCTTCACGGAGCGCGGGTTTGGGCATAAGAATAGCCGAAGCGAGGAAGTCTGCCTGACGTTCCATGCTCTCAATGTCGCTGCGCTCTTTTTGACTGCGGCTGTAATCAACGCGCCCCTCTTTGGCGGCAAGATATTGATTGGCGTAAGTACCGGCAGGGCCGAAAGGGTTGTCCTCCGCAAAGGCTTTCCTATGTATCAGCCAATGGCAGCCCTCATGTGTCATGGTAAAACGCCGCCGTTTTTCGTTCCGCTTTATTTCAAGCGAACTGTCGATGATTACCGTGCCGGCCATAACGGGCAGTTCCACGACCAGCCCTGTATCATCGTCCATAATATCGACCATGCCGTTATTGAACGCTGTCATGCCGAGGACTTTTTTGTTGTAGCAGATACGTCGGAAATCCACGGTAAGGCGCAGATAAAACTCCAAAAAAGCGTCCACGTCAATGGGGCCGGGTGTACGCAGGGACTCCGGCGCGAAGTCATGCACAAGTGCCATTGCGTACTGCTCCAAAGCGTCGTATGTGATATACGGCACTTGGGAAAACGTGTAACAAGTGTTGAGTTCAAGCATTAGTTTTCTTCCTCCCTGTTTCTTTTGAGATACTTTGTGAAATGCTCCCAATCTTCATCGGTAGCCATTTCCTTCGCCACGCGCAGGGCGACACGCGCCTTCTGCGTATTGTTGATATACCCTGTTAGGTCAGGCGGGGCGGCTTCCCGTGCTTTACCGGCGAGGTCAAAAAAAGTTTGCCTGTCCTCGTCCGACAGCCGCAGGGCTTCGGCAATCCTATCAAGAAGGTCAAGTTCGATAGGCGTTCGCCGCCCAGATTCTATATCGTTGAAATAACCGGGCTTAATGCCCACTTGCTCTGCCATCAGGCGTATAGGTATTTCCCGTTCGTTGCGTTTGGCCTTCAAAAACGCTCCGAACACCTGCCTGTCATTCATAACATTCTCACCACACCTTTGTTCTGCCGTCTATTGACGTACATGATTCGCTATTTTTTGCGGCGTTTCCGCCGCAAGGTTGTTTTGTCATGGTTGTCCGCTGAATCTATTATAGCACAAAGGGGTGTCCCGAAACAAGACCACCCCCACGGAAAAATTTACCTCGCCTTATAAATTGCCCAAAAACCGCTCTGCGTGGGCTTTTAATTCGTCTTTCACGTCTTGCGGGGCAATCAGCTTTGCTTTGCTCCCAAACTGGAAAAGCCACGAGAAGAAGGTCGGGCTAATGGATAAGGATGCCTTGACGGAAAAATGTTCATCGTCAACCTTGACGAAACGTACTTTCTTTCCAAAGCGGTCAATCGCCGCGTCTATCAGCGAATTATCAAAAATAATCTCAACCTCTTTCAACTCGCCGTTGTACATGGAAAATACTTTTTGCGTGTATTTTTCCATGATAAAGTCGGTCGGGAGTTCCCTGCGCGGTTCGTCTGTGAGTTCAATTTTTTCCATGCGGTCGATTCTGAACTGCGATAAATCGTTGTATTTTTCGTGGAACGCAATCAGGTAGTAATTATTATTCGAGCAAGCCATCGTATACGGACTGACAACATAAGGCTTGCCGTCGTTTCGGTATTTTTTCTTCTTGTTAAGGTCGTGGTTAAAATATTTGAACGATACTTTTTTCTTTTGCAATACAGCGTTATGAATCGCGTCTATGGCGTAATAAATATACTCGTTCATGCCTTTGAGTCTGTCCGTGATAATGACAGACCGTTCAAGCTGCTCCGCTTGATGAACGCTTGCAAGACCTGATAATTTGCTTATAAGCTCGTTGCTTTTAGACGGCGTGACAAACTGCGAAAACTGGATTGTATCTACCAATATCTTCAATTCCGGCAATTCAAAATCACGGCTTGCAAGATGATACAAGTTGGGCGAACCGGCAGTTTTATGGGTGTATATATCCATTCCGTAATCTTTCAGCAGCTCAATGTCCTCGTAAAGAATTTTGCGGGTAGCGGTGATGCCGCGCTCCGACAGCTTCTTTACAAGGGTTGAAACGGATATAGGGTTGTCCTCATCGGTTTCGGTGCGGAGTATATCGGCGAGGTATAGAAGTTTTAGTTTTGTGTTTCCCATGAAAAAATCCCCTCTCTTAGTTTTTACGGCATATAAAATACACACAGCCACACACACGGCGGGGCGGTTGATGTATAGCTTACCCTGTGCTGTTCGTGCGGCTTTATTAAAAGGGTATCGCCCTTTGACAAGGCAACAGTCTTTCCGTTCTCGTATTCAATGACCGCGCTGCCCTCTAAAAGAGTGACAAACTCCGTTTCGGCTTGGTCGTACCAATCCGAGGTTTGCCCTGTGCTGATAATCCGCACAATACGGACGTTGTTGTTCTCGGATAATACCGTCGTTAATTCTTCCGGCAGGGGAAGGGGTGGTAAATCAAAAATGTTCATTATTTTACGACCTTCCTTTTATGAAATGCAGACGGCACGAGCCTGTATGCTTCTTTTTTATCCATCTTGGTAATATACCGCGTGGCGATTCTCTCGTTGCAATTCGGGCAGAATATCGCTCCGTGATATTCGGAAAAATCAAGCGAACCGTCAATAATTCGGTCATTGTACATTTTTACGAAATTGCTCTCGCCGACTTTCTGATAATTGGCGATAAAGCATTTGCAATAGGCGCAACTGACCTCTAAAACGTGGCTGCCCCTTATCTTCTTGCAATTCGGATTTTTATATATTTCCATAGCATCAACAGTTCCAACTTATCTTCGCCGGATTGGGTTCGTTTTCTATCGCCACAGCCCTGAGTGCCGTTTCCATGTTCGTACATTCTTCTGCCGCCGCCGATAAAAGAGAATCCCACTCGGCATCTATTCCCAATTTATCATAAGCAACGGCAAGTGCGCCATAAAACGCAAGACCTAATGAATGTGTCGGCGCGTGGATACTCGCCGCCGCTTGACCGCAAGTTCTCGCGGCGGCTTGTGCAATGGGATTTGAGTCTAACTCTCGCGCTGCCGCATGGCACTCGTTTAGGATAATCTTCTTAACTTCGGGCAGTTTCATATTGCCGGACAACCACTCACGGGCGGCATTAAGCGCGTTTTGCGGACGGCTATCGCCGGGACATTGCTTTTCATATATCGGGACAATCACTCTCTCGGCGTAATCAAGACACCAATTTGCAAGAGTTGTTTTACTCTGCGTTTCAATCAGCCGCATAAGCGACTGAATATACGGCGCTTGCCAATCATTCAGCATTTTGCGGTATTTTGACATGACATTTCCTCCCTCAATTCTTCCTCAAAATCCAAGTCACGCAAACAAGGTCATTATCATATTCTTGCCCCCACGCTCGAAACCTAAATCTAACCGTGCCAATTCTTAAATCAAGCAGTACAAACCAACACCAACGCCAATATTAACCAACACGGCTAACGGCAGCAATAATCTAAACCTCCACTTTTTCGTCTTATGCCTGAACGCCAGCACCCCGAAAACCGCGCCGATACTTCCCATGAAAAACGCCATTGTAATCAATGTTTTCTCGCTGATACGCCATTTGCCCTTTTTGGCTTTCCGCTTGTCCACGCCGTACATGATGAAGATTATCAAGTTCCATGCAAGCAGGGCGTACAGCGCATAATCCAAATAATTCATCACGCTCTCACCTTAAACTCATCCCAACTCACAGCCGTCCGAAGTTCCACGCCGCTATCCACCGCTTCAAAATGCCGCTTGCCGCAATGGATTTTCTGCCGTTCAGGGGTTCGTAAATCGTCAATCCGCAACGTGCCTTTGGTTTCAATTACAAAGTACATCTTCTGTTCACCGTTGCGGTCTAACATCAAAGCCCAATCCGGCTGATACGTTCCGATTGGCGTTTCGATTTTGAACTTGCTCGGAATTTTGAAAAACATCTTCACTTCCGGGTCGTTATCAAGCGCGACGGCGAAAGGCCGCTCGACGGTGGTGCTGTCGTACACAATATAATCATAAACGCTGTTTTTGACGGCGATTGCGTTCTTTTCAAGGTTTGCAAGCAGTTCCTCGCTGTTAAAAATCTCTTGCAGATAGTATTCTTCGCCGTCCAGTTTCTTGTAACTGATGCCGTCAATCTCAATGCCGTTTTGCGCCGATTGCACGATTTCGATAAACTGCTCCGTCATAAGCTGCGGATTGTTCAAGAAGTTCTGCGCGTGACCGCTCTCAAACAAAATATCAATATACAGCGATTGCGGCAGACAGCACTCGTTGTCAACCATTCGCAGAAAATCGGGTAAACGACTGCCGCCATCGTCAATATCAAGCGTTTTCACGCCCGTTTCGGTGTAGGTCACGCCGGGATTATCCACGTTCAAATTCGCTGTACGGGTGATAATCCTCGCCTTTGGGATTGCCGGAAGTTCACGCATTGCCGCCAAACAACGGGATTTCAGCAGTTGTTGGTCTATCTGAACCCGATAGGTGGTCTTTTGCTTGATTTTTTCCCATATCGCCATAAATTCCGGCGACAACATGACTTGCTTATTAAGCCGCACCATAACGTCTTTTGAAGCGTCACGGATTGGCGGTTTTGTGTCGGCTTTTTTGATGATGCTCTCGAACCGTTCCCGCGCAGCTTCAAACTTGGCGGGGAGGTCGAGCGTTCCGTTCAACAAGGCGTTTTTCATGGTGTCCTTAATTTTGCCCGTTTTGCTGATATAGTTCTTCTTCTCAAAATGTTGGATTAGCTCCTGTGCGTCCTCGTAGCTGACGGTCTGCTCGGTTTTGACCGTTTCGGTATAGGTTGCGTTGGCGATTGTTTCAACGCTTACAGGCTCGGTAGATTTATCCGCTATTGCTTGCGTAATGACGGGGATAATTGCGGGTGCAACTGCTTGAATTGACGGCGGCAGTTCCTCCGGCGCGGCTTTTTCTACGGCGGCTTGAATATCTTGCGGGGTTGCCGTGCTTTCGGGGGCGATAAAGCCTTTGTTTTCCAAATAAGCGACAAGCATTTCCGCATCGGAGCGTGATACGCGCTTTTCGGTTTTTACTTCATCCGTATAAGTCAATCCCGCAAACAAACCAAGCTGTAAAATACCGAATTTTACGCCTGTTTCTTGTTCGATTTCCTTTTGGAGCGTTTCAGCAAACTCAGTAAAGCTCTCGTTAGCCATAACGTGCAGAATGTTTATATCCTTATCCTCAATCCGTTCGCCCGATTGGTCTACGCACAAGCGCAATCCGCGCCCGACTTTTTGCCGTGCGGTGAACGTGGATTTCTGCTCTATGAGGGTGCAAACTTGAAACACATTGGGGTTATCCCAGCCTTCGCGCAAAGTTGAGTGCGACCATATAAACCGCAGAGAGCAGTCGAACGCCAACAGCCACTCCTTATCTTTCATTATGGTGTTGTAAGTGCTGTGGTCGTCAAGGGTATCGCCCTTTGTGTTCTTGTAGTTGCCTTTTTTATCCTGTGAGAAATAGCCATCGTGAACGCTATCCACGGCGGCGGGGAATTGCGAACGCAGGCGTTCATATTTCGGAAGTGCCATGAGTTCGGTATAGGCTTCCTCAAACATTTCGGCGTAAATGCCCCTGCTGCCGTCCTCTGTTCGGTATTTCTTCACTTCATCAATAAAGAATAATGATAAAACTTTGATACCCTTGTCTGTGTACAGCAATTCTTTATCTAAATGCGATTCAACGGTACGCCGTATTTGCGCCCGTTTGACGATGTTCTCGTCAATATCGCCCATGCTTTTGCCAATCCGCAGCACTTCGCCGTTGGTAAACTCTATGCACTCGCCGCCCGGTAAACAGTCAATCCCCGCAAGGGTGTAACCCTCGTAAAGCTCCCGTTCGCCGGACTGCACAAATATATCTGCGGTGGGCTTAATCGTGATGATTTTCCGCTCAACCTTGCCCGATTTCGCCGCCCGGTCAATTTCGATTTTCGCCGAATAACCGTTATCGTGCGACACCGAAACAAGCCTAATGTACGGCTTATTAAAATCGCCGGATGCTTGATTGCTTGAAACGCTGATTTGCTTAACCAAGCCCATTTGATAAGCGTCAACGGGGGTAAGACGGTACAGCGTGTTGATTTTTTCTCGGTGTGTCGCCGAATATCGCAAAACGCACAGGGGATTAAGGCTTGCGATGGCCTCTTTTGCTTTGTCGGTATTATCCACACTTTGCGGCTCGTCAATTATGACGATAGGATTTGTGTCCTGTATGTACCGCATGGCCGTTTCGCCGTTCAACTTGTCCTGTGCTTGATTGATGATATTCTCGCTCTTTTTGAAAGCGTCGATGTTGATTATCATAATCTCAATGTCCGTGCTGACGGCAAACTGCCGCACGGCTGACAGTTTTGCGCTGTTGTAGATAAAGAAGCGGCAGGGCGTATTGTCATACTGGACGGAAAAATGTTCGCCCGTGATTTCAAACGATTTGAAAACACCCTCACGGATAGCAACGGAAGGCACAACTATAATAAACTTTGAAAAGCCGTACTGACGGTTTAATTCAAAGATGGTTTTCGTATAAACATAGGTTTTGCCCGTCCCCGTTTCCATTTCAACGCAGAATTGATTACCCTCTAAATCGCTCGTCAGCGGCAGGCTGTGGCGTTTTTGAATATCGTTCATATTGGCGGTTAGCTGTTCATCGGTAAGCGTCAAAAGATTGCCGACACCGTAACCGTTGTCAACCATGTTCATTTGGCTTTCGTGTTCGATTGTGAACGTGCCGCTCCGCTTTTCCTGACCGCGAAAGAGGTCTGCCACGGCGTTGACGGCGGCGGTTTGGAACGGTTGGATTTTGAATTTAAGTTTCATCTGTAATCCCTCCGCGCGTTTCCTCAAAATCCTCCGTCCATTCGGCTAACTTTTGTTGCAGCAACGCTTTATCCGGCAGATATAGGCTGTATTCCGAAGCGTAAATATTCGAGTTTTCGGGCAAGGTCAGTTCCACAATATTGTCATGCTTTTTACTGCACAGCAGAATACCTATCGTCGGCTTCTCAAATTTTTCTATAACGTAGCGGTCAAAATAATTGACATACATCAATATTTGTCCGAGGTCTTGGTGTTTCATTTCGCCAACTTTCAGGTCGATAACAACATAGCATTGGAGCAAACGGTTATACAGCACGAGGTCAACATAGAACGATTTTTCGTCAAACGAAAACCGCTTTTGCCGCGCTTCAAATAAAAATCCTTTGCCGAGTTCAAGTAAAAATTTCTGTAAATTGTCTATGAGCGACTGTTCAAGCTCGGTTTCGCTGTATTCGGGGCGTTCCTCAAGCCCCGAAAATTCAAAGACATACGGCGCTTTGAATATATCGCGCGGGTTTTCGATAATCTGCCCGACTTTCGCAAGCTCCATCACTTTATCTTTATCCCGCGACAAAGCAAGCCGTTCATAAAGCGAACTGCCGACTTGCCGGGACAATTCACGAACCGCCCATTGCTGCCTTGCCGCTTCAATTTCGTAAAAACGCCGCGCCTCGTTGTTTTCGACACGCATTAAAATTTGGTAATGCGACCATGTTAAATTGAATTGGGCAGACAGCGTCTGCCTTTTTTGATTATCGCCGTTAAAAAGTTCAATCGAAAAATTATTTTTTTCGGAAAGGGCAGACAGCGACTGCCCTTTTTCAAATTCGGCAGACATTATCTGCCGAATTGACGGCTCATATATTTGATAAAATTTTCTTATACTTTTCAAATTTACAACCGAAAATCCTTTGCCGAAGTTTTGAGATAAATATTCCGACAAGCCTTTTATAAGCTGCGCGCCGTACCGCGCCCGTTTTTGCCCATGCTGTTCACGCTCGACAATCATACGCCCGACTTCGTAATATGTGAGGGCGATTGTGTTGTCAAGCTGCCGCTTTGCGTGCTGCCGCGCCGCAACGAGCAAGTCTGCTACTTGCTTGTAAAATTCGGTTTCATCGTTTTGGTTCTTTAATAAATCGCTCATTTTTCGCACCTCACAGCATTTTTATTGTTATTCCTCTATCCCGCATAATCAGCTTGACGTTACTCTTATCCGTGGCATTGTCAAAGCATTGGTCGGTGAAGATTACCCGTCCCGGCGCGTATTCGCCCATTTCTTCGGCGTCCTCGGCGTTGATATGTTCCGCAAGGCAGACGATAAACGTCACCTCTGCGCCTACTCCGTAGACCGTCTTGCCGTTGATGTCAAGCTCCACGATGTCCTCACATAAGTCTTGCCCCAATTTCAGCATGACCTCGTAGACTACATCAAGGTTGGAGCGGTCGTCCTTGATGATGTCGAGCATACCGCGCAGGCGGCGTTCCAGTTCCATCAGCGAATGTTCGCCGCTGATGGGCGTGTTGTCCCATATTTTGAGATTGGATTCGTCCAGTTTGAACACTCTAAATCCCACGTCAAGCGGAGGTTTTTTTTCGCCAAGCTCCATTTGACCGTCTGTTTCCGTCAGCTTCTTCCCGGCGCGGCGTATGCGTTCTTTGCCGATTTCGCAGATGTTTGTATACCCCGCCTTGAACGCTTCGGATTTTTCGTCGCACAGTTCGGGTAGCTGTACCATGATAAAGCGGCGGTTGCCGCCGTCCTCGGCGTTGAGCGACATGACGGCGTGGGCGGTGGTTGCAGAGCCGGAAAAGAAGTCGAGGATTATGTCGTTAGAAGTGGCGTTTGTGACTAATTGGAGTATTCGCCTTATCAGTCGTGTTGGTTTAGGGTTTGTAAATAAATCACCTTGACCCAACAAGTCCTTAACTTCTTTTGAGGCTTCCTGATTATGCCCAACTTCGCTATTTGTCCACCATGTCCATACGTTAGCGCCTTCGGTTTCTGATAAGAATAGCTTTTTTCGTGGACGAGATGAACCTTCCGTGCCAAACCAAATTCGGCCATCTGTCACTAATTCATTAAATGTGCTTTCAGCCATAGCCCAACAACGCCCAGCGGGAGGTTTCATTTTCACGCCTGATGGGGTTGTAATCTCGTAGAATTGACTTGTTGTAGCATGACCGGTTTGCCCTGTAATATCAACGGAAGCCCACGACCCGCGTGGGTCATTATCGGGATTCTTGTACTGACTACTTCTATCCTCAGATAATTCGAGTTTATTTAATGTTTCTTTGAAAAGCTCAATATACTTTGCGTATACAATGATAAAATCATGGGCAGGGCCTAAATTCAACCGTGCATCAGGGGAGGTTCTTTTTTGCCAAATTATATTTGCCACAAAGTTTTCTTCTCCAAAAACCTCATCGCACAATCTACGCATATTTGCCTGTTCGCCATCATCTATGCTTATAAAGCACACCCCATCATCCCGTAGCAAATTAGCCGCCAACCGCAAGCGCGGGTACATCATATTGAGCCAATTCGTGTGAAATCGCCCCATGCTTTCGGGGTTGCTTTTGGTGGTCTGCGACGTAATTTCTTTGTATCTCGCCATAGGGTCTGCGAAGTCGTCCTCGTAGACAAAATCGTTGCCGGTGTTATATGGCGGGTCAAAATATATCATCTTCACCTTGCGATAGTAAGAAGTCTGCAACAGCTTCAAAACCTCAAGATTATCGCCCTCTATGTAGAGGTTTTGCGTGGTGTCGAAGTTCACGCTTTCCTCTTTGCAGGGGCGCAACGTGCCGGTAGAACGCTTTTGGGCGAGCTGCAAGCACTCGCTTTTACCTTTCCACTTAAACTCGTATTTCTCAAAATCGTCGGTGATATATTCGCCGCACATGGTCAGCAATTTGTCGATGTCAAGCCGCCACTCGGTGAAGCATTGCGGGAACACGGCGCGGAGTTTATCACGCTCGGTTTGCTCGATATTCATTGAAAGCCCTGACAGCCGGTCGCCGGTGTCCAATTTTTCTTTATCCATTATGATTCCCTCCGCTTACTCTAATAATAAATTGCCGTTTTACTACGGCGGTCAGTTTCGCCTCGTCCGTCAGCCGCTTAATCTGTTCTTCAAGCTCCACATCAAGCCGCATACCGTCAAGAAATAACTGCTGTTCCCGCTGTTTCAACTCCCGCTGCGCGGCGGTTTTACGCTTTTCGGCTTGTACTTTCTCGGCGATTGAGTTTGCCCGTCCCGTACCGCTTGTTAAGGTTTTGACCTCACCGCGCAGGGTTTCAATGTCACGCTCCAAGCCGACTTTTTTATCTTGCGTTAAGACTTTCAGCCGTTCGATTTCTTCCCGAATTGCGCCGTCCATATCGGCGATGGCTCGGCGGGTGTATTCGTCCGGCGATACCAATTTATCTAAATCAACCGAAAACCCCCGCCCTGTGGATTCCCGCAGCCAACGGGCGTTTTTATTCCCGTCCTCGGTGAACGACAAAACCGGCAGTCCCATGATGTAACGGCAATCCTCGTCTGATAAAACCCTGTCGGAGTCGGTCTTTCCGGCAAGGGTGACAAACTCCGCGCCGTCATACTCCACATCACGATTATTTGAACGCACTTCCACGCAGTACAGGGCAATCGAACAGGGTTCAATGTTCGCGTCCACCGTGACCGTTCCACGGTCGGCGCACTCAATCTCTTTAATCACACCTCTGCCAATCACGCTTGACAGGGTGATTCTGCCGCTTGCGGGTTTGAAGTTTTGAGCCAAGCCGTAACTTCGCAGACTTGTATACGGCTTATTTCTGCTGCCCGTCCAATAGTAGAATAAGTGCGGCAATTCGTTCCGCGCCGTGATTGTTTTGGCCTGCTCGTCTATGTCAAATCCGTTGTCGGTGTGCTTTTCGTTGTAATTCTCAAAAAAGCCCTTCGCCAACGTCCACAACTCGGCGTTGATTTCTTGAACCCGCTGCTCTATGTACTGCGGCGAAACGGTTACGCTGTCGGCTATGTCCTTGTTAAACGAAGTAAAAAGTATCTGCTCCGCTGATTCCACAAGCTGTTTGTTTTCGGGTTCGTAGGCGGTCAGTATTTCCGCAAACGCCTTGTCTATCTCGTCTTTTGACCGTGCCGCCGAGAGGATTTTACCAAAATCCCTATTGATGTTCACGTTCAGACTGCCGATTACATCATCAGAAAGCCCGATAATGCCGTCATATTGCAGAATCCGCTTGTTGATAAGCTCCAGCATACGCACATCGGCAAAATTATTGCGGTTCAGAAAGTTCACCACAAGCACGTCGGTCTGTTGACCTTGCCTGTGACAGCGGTTGATACGCTGTTCGATTTTGAGCGTGTTGTACGGCAAGTCATAATTCACGACAAAGGCGCAAAATTCAAGGTTGAACCCCTCGGCGGCGATGTCTGTGGTTATGAGAATGGTTGCCTCTTTCTCAAACCGCTCCATGACCGTATAATCGCGGCTGTAGTCGCCGTTGAATGTCAAGACTTTCCCTGCGTATTCGCCCTTGTTCAGTAAATCGTAAAGATATTTCTGTGTTTCGAGGTTCTCTGTGAATATCAACGCTTTTTTGTTTGCGCCGAGCCGTTTCAATTCGGCAAAACCCTTTTTGAGTGCGGTCAGAAGCTCCGCGCCTTTTGCGTTTTCCGTGATGTTGTTTGCAAGCGCAAGCATAGCCTTGATGTGGCTGTGTTCGTCAATCAGCTTTTTATCATCGCTGCCCTCGACCATACCCGCAAGCCGTTTCTCTACGCCTTGCAAGGTTTTTGCAAGCGCGAAAGTCGAGGACGATAACAAGCGGTACAGCATGAGCGTTAGGTCGTACAACTCCATTTTAGGGTAAGCGTATTTTTTATCCCGCGCAAGATAGGCGTCCACCATATCCGCAAGCTGCTGTTCCTGTTTGGACGGCGTGTAATCAACCGTCATAGGCAGCCTTTCGGGGATTTTAACGTATGTCGCCACTTGCGGGCGCATGGTGCGGAAACAGAATTTGCTTATCCTGTCGGCAAGCTCCGCGTAGTTTTCCGGCTTGCGGAAGTATCGCTTGTAGAAGCTATCCGCGTCGGGTAACGCCGTTTCGTCTATGAAATAAATCAGACCGTACAAGTCCATGATGGAGTTTTGCATTGGTGTGGCGGTCAGAAGCAGTTTGAACGAACCGCCCACGGCTTCACGGATTACCGCCGCGCCTTTGTTCTCACCGGTATAAATCCGGCGTAGATGATGGGCTTCCTCAAAAACGGACAAATTCCACTCAATGCGTGAAATGTACTCCGCTTTTTCGGCGGCGAAGTCGTAAGTCGTGATGATTATGCCGTCCTGTTCAAAGGGATTAGCCTCGCCGTTTTTGATACGCTCCCCAAAATCGGCGTTGCTGTCTATGCTGTACAACGGCATGGAAAAGCGGTTGTCTATAATTTGTTTCCATTGGTGCAACAGCGGTGTCGGTACGACGATTAGGATTCGCCGTTTGCCCTCGTACCAACGCTGTGTGATTATCAGCAGGGCCTCGAATGATTTTCCGAGTGAGCCGTCGTCGCAAAGTATCGCGCCGCGCAGATACGGCGAACGCAGGGCGAACGTCGCGGCGGCTACCTGATAGGGATAAACCTCAATATCAGAGGAAGCGAACGCCGGGATAATCTTATCAGACCCGGTTAGGTTCTCTAACAGCCGGGCTTTGTAATATGCGTGGAATGGTGATAATTGCACGGCTGTTCCTCCTTCAACAAATCTATTTAGGGTTGTTTTTGTTGCTTTGCGGCTTTTGTCCGTCCGTCCACAGGCTTTGCCGTAGATTTCGGAATGAGCCACATCCGACCGACACGGATAACTCCCTCGATTTTGCCGCTGTCACATTTTGATTGCACTTGCCTGACCGTAATGCCCCACAACTTGGCGGCCTCGTTTGTAGTCATATAATCCATCAAAAACACCTCTCACTACAAATGCTAATCATATTATACCACGCATAAGCGAAGATTACAAGGGGTAATTTTTCAAGGTAATTCATATCCC
>JGI24701J34945_10000558_pt1 | contig 20144 bp, 13 predicted proteins | sample TergutTh196P3_FD_34945 | JGI IMG/M metagenome (IMG submission 34945)
TGGTTGGTATGTTTGATAACGTTTTCATTTTATTAAATTTATTTATTGTACATAACCAATTCGTGGTCTTGGCTTGTCTAATTCTTTCTTTTTAGCATGAAGATCGGCAAGGGTTTCGTTTTTCATTTCAAGTTGGAGTAGCGTATCTTCGTTGATGTCGTTGTAATCGGTAATGATATCTTCAAGGTAATGTACAAGTTCATTAATCTTTTTATTAATTTCACCTTCTTTAATAGGCAAAATAGTTTCTAAAATAAAGTCTATTTTTTTTTCTGTTTGGTCCATACGTGTTTCCAAATGGTTGATTCGATGATTAACAACGAATCCTCTCAACAAATATTCACGCAATACGCTAGTAGCCCATCTACGGAATGCTGTTCCTTTGAGTGATTTTACTCTATAACCAACAGAAATAATTACATCAAGGCTGTAAATTTTTATAGGTTTATCGGAAATTGCAATGTGCAAAAAATGCACATTGCTTTCTTCATTAAGTTCTCCTTCTTTAAAAACATTTTTGATATGTTTTGTAATGACCGACCTTTCTCTTTCAAAAAGAAGACCCATTTGCGACTGCGTAAGCCAAACGGTATCATTTTCAACCCATACATCAATGCATATTTTTTCGTCGGGCTGATAAAGTATTATCTCGCCTTTATTGGTTGGTGATATATGTGACAACTCTTTCATTTCTTATTTATTTTACGTCCATTGGAAATTGCAATTTTCAAAAATTTCAAATTGCTTTTTTCAACAAGTTTTTTAACAATTCTATCTCCTTCAATTTGAGCTGTTGCAAATTTTGCAACAGTTGATTCAAAAATGAGTTCCTCTTCCGCAAAAATATTTTTTATATATCGGGAAATTACCGACTTATCTCTATAAAAGTGTTATTTTTGTACCGCAAAAGTAACACAAATTAATTAATCAACAAAATAAAGGGCAAAAATAACAAAAAATGAAAATCAAAGAAACCTGCAGATTTTTTTATTTTTTGAAAAAATTTTAAAAATATATAACTTTTTCAAAATTTTTACGTTAAAGGTGGGTAAAAAAATTCGTAAAATAATTTTTGTGAGGAAATATCTATTTTTCTTGGCTATAATAGTATTGCAAAATTGGTTATGTTTTGCAGAACAATTGGGTTCTACCTATTGTTATACTTCCGATCATGGCTTATCAAGCAATTCGGTTACAGTACTGTTTCAGGATAGCAAAGGTTTTTTGTGGATAGGTACAGAAGATGGACTAAACAGGTTTGATGGACATAATTTTAAACATTTTAGGCTAAATTTTGAAGATGACAATTCAATTTCGGGGAATCATATTCTTGCTATATCCGAAGATCGCGAAGGCAATATATGGGTAGGTACTCGCAACTACGGCTTGAATATGATTAACGCTGATAGGGGAATTCAAAAACGATTTCAAAATATACAAAATGATGATACCACCCTACCCGAAAATGACGTTTTTGGAATTTTATGTGATTCAAAAGGATATATTTGGGTGATGACTACAAATTTTATTTCTAAATATGATAAAGATACTCATCTTTTTAGCAATTATAGGCATTTCAGTTACAAAGGGAGGACTCGACCGAGTTACAACCACCCAATTTATGAAGAATCCAATTCAACGTTACTAATAGGAACAAATAATGGACTCTACCGATTTTACAGAGAAAGAGAGCAATTTAGGCAACTCCCCGAAGGATTAACAAACCATTTTAATGGTAGCGTTTCGGGAATAATTGAATTTGAAAACGGTTTTTTACTCACAACCGACAGCGGAGTACAGTTCATTAATGAAGATTTTAAACTTTCACAAGTTCGATTTAGTTCTAAAACTAACGATACACAGCATTTTGTTTCATCAATTTTTAAAAGCAAAACAGGAAAAATTTGGGTAGGAACTAATAGAGGAATTGCTTTTTTGGATATCAATGAAATGAAATACAGTTTTATTAAAGATAATTACGAAGAAAATAATCCAATCGTTTCAGAAGATATTACTGCTATTATTGAAGACCATTCGGGCATAATATGGCTCGGAACTAAGCATAACGGACTATATAAAGTTTTGCCAACACAACCTAAATTCAAAACAATACTTGAATCAGACAATAAATATAATTTGTCGACATACAATTTCACATCAATATTTACAAAAGACGACAACGAAATTTGGCTTGGAACCGAAGGTGCGGGCGTATTTCTTATTAACATTGAAACCGAAAAGGTTAAAAATTTTGTTTTAAATAAAGAAAACCATCAGAATAACAATGACTTAGTTTATACCATTATCTACGATGATTTTACTTTGTGGATTGGCTCAAACAGTGGAGTTTACAATATAAATACAACAACTCACGTAACTACAAAGTTTGATAAAAATTTTACAGATGAAATATTTGAAATAATTAAAGACCACAACGGGATTTTTTGGTTTGCATCTGATTCAAAACTATTTAGAAGCGGCGAAAACGAAATTAAAACATTTTTTCAGTTCGATAGTGGAATTAACAGTTTGTTTGAATGTCCCGAACAACTATTATGGATAGGAAATCCTTCTGGATTAAGTTATTTTGATACTTCCAGAACCAACCTAATTGTACCAGATATTGATGCTACATTTGAAACTTTGTCGTTATCAGATGCTGGAAACGGTAATATTTGGCTCGGAACTCCTTCAGGGCTATTAAAAATTGATAAAGATAGCGCTAAACCTAATATCGTTTCAATTGAAAAGTTCCCTAATTATATGATTTCAACAGCATTATCCGATACTAAAGGTCAAATTTGGATAGTATCCGGAAAAACTATTTCACTGATTGACAACCAAAACAAATTAAGAGACGCCATTAATTTGTTTGACGGGTTCCAAGGATATGACTTTAACAGGAACGCAGCATTTCAATCCGATTCTGGTTATCTTTATTTTGGTAGCCGTGGTGGGTTGTTCATTATTAATCCCGATTCAATTCAATATAACAGAAATATTCCCAAAACTGCTATCACGAATGTCGAAATTATTCTTAAAGATAAAATTATTCCTGTTTTCTTTAACGACTACAACCAAATCAAAATAAGACACCAAATAGGAATGACGCTGAATATCCATTTTTCAGCATTAGAATTTACACAACATTCTAAAAATAGGTACCAAGTTTTTGTGAAAAATTACGACAAGGAGTGGCGCGACGAAACAACCCAGAACTTTGTTTCACTTCTAAATATTAAGCCGGGAAATTATATCCTGTACATTAGGAGCTCTAATAATGACCAACTTTGGAGTGACGACATTTTTGAAATTCAACTGAAAATTATTGCTCCAATTTGGCGAACTACTTATGCATATATATTTTATTTTTTGATTTTTGTTTTGTTCCTACAAATAATAATGAGTTCTCGGTTAAAGCATTACAAAAATGTCAATAAGAATCTAATACTAAAAAGTCAAGAAAAAACCATTTTGGAGGCTCAAAAAGAAGATTTAGCGCGTACAAATCGACATCTAACCGATAGTATAAATTATGCAACAAGAATTCAGTCGGCAGTTATTCCATCGGAACAAAAAATTCGTAAACTATTCCCGCAATCATTTGTCTATTTTAATCCGAGAGATAATGTTAGCGGTGATTTTTATTGGGTTTCAGAAGTGGGTAATAAAGTTTTTTTAGCAGCCGTAGATTGCACAGGACATGGAGTTCCCGGTGCATTCCTCTCAATTATAGGTATGAACCTGCTACGTAGTATTATTGAAGGTCAAAAAGAAGAGAGCCCTGCGAAAATTTTGGAAGCATTAAATAGCGAATTAGCCAAAACATTAGGAAACAGCGACCCCGAAGATACTATCAGAGACGGAATGGATTTAGCAATTTGCGCAGTTGACAGAGAAAAATCTATCCTTCAATTTGCTGGCGCAGTCAACGAACTTTATATGATACGAGATAGAGAATTAGTTGTGTTTAAAGGTGATAGAAGCCCTCTCGGACAATCTGCAAGTGGTGCAATGCCAAAATTCACTGACAATACTATTGAAATTTTCGAAAATGATATGTTCTTTATTTTTTCTGACGGATACGTTGACCAATTTGGCGGCACCGAACTGAAAAAATTCAAATACAGACGATTCCGCTTCCTCCTATTAAATATCCACCGACTTCCACCTGACGAACAAAAAAACGCACTTAATCAAGCATTCGAAGAGTGGAAAGGTACAAACGAACAAGTGGATGATGTTATGGTTATGGGATTTTGCCCTATTAGGAACGACGAGTTCTAATTAGAGTAGTGAGATTTTTATCTTATATACTACAATGTATGCTTTAAAAAACTGACAGTTAGTATGAAAGATTTACAATACATAACAAAGTTTGGCGACTCCACATCTTTTTTGAACAAAGAAACAATAATTTATTTTTTAGAACTACTTAATGAGGAATTAATAAAAAAGAATGTTTCAGGTGAAATAAGTATGGTGGGTGGAGCTGTGATGTGCTTATGTTTTGGTGCAAGAGTTTCAACCCGAGATATTGATGCTATTTTTGAGCCCAAAATGATAATATATGACTGTGTTAAAAACATTGCCATGAAATGCGGTTTGCCAGAAGATTGGTTAAATGACGGTGTAAAAGGGTTTCTCTCAAGAGATGCTACATTTAAAGTTTATAGAGAAATGTCAAATTTACGCATATTTGTAGCATCGCCCGAATATATGTTGGCTATGAAGTGTTTGTCGTCGAGACTTGATAATTTAGATGAGCTAGAAGATATAAAATTTTTAGTTAAGTATTTAGAATTAACCTCTTTAGAGCAGGTTATTGAAATTATAACAAAATATTATCCAATTCGAATGTTTTTACCAAAAGTCCAATATACAATAATGGAAATTTTAGAAAGTTATGAATAGAGATGAATACAAAATATTATGGAATAAAATAGTAACTTTTATTGACGATTTTCGCAGAAATCCTAACATTGATAGTTTACAGGAAGTAAAAAATCTCAGTACTATTGAAGGTGCTTTTTATGCAGGATTAGTAGAAAAATTATCGATTGAATATAAAATGGCTACACCTGAATGGGTTTACAGGGATGAATTTTATCTAAAAGAGCCTGTATTTCCTAATGGATTAAAAGGAGAATCGCGTATTTATACGGCGTTAGAATGCCCGCTTGCTTTTAAATTGAGGAATATTTTCATTGGATTAAATACTTTTGATAGATGTTGAATAGGTACACAGTTCACGGTACACGGTTCACGGTTCACGGTACAGGGTACACGGTTCACGGTACAGGGTACACGGTGCGCGGTTCACGGTTGAAAATACTTTTTTCTTTAAACAATTTCTAAACTGAAAAAAAGATATTAGATATGAGAATTTATTGCGACCCTTGCGTCCTCAACTTTGCGCCTTTGCGTTAAAAAAATCTAACCACAAAGGAACGCAAATATTAGAGTGTAGAGTTTAGATATTAGAGTGTAGAAAAAACTAACGACTAATGACTAACGACTAACTACTAATGACTAACGACTGATAACTGACAACTACAAACTATAAACTAAAAACTCATTCACTCATTTACTCATTCACTCATTCACTAAAAAAATCTATGGCAAAAATTCTTTGTTTAGAAACATCCACCTCAGTCTGTTCGGTAGCATTGACCGACAATGGCAAACTCCTATTTTCGGAAGTAGAACATTCTGCAAATTCACATTCGGCACTATTAACGGTTTTGATAGAAAAAATAATAAAACAAGCAAAAATGGAAATGAGCCAAATCGATGCAGTTGCCGTCAGCAGTGGACCTGGTTCTTACACAGGGCTACGGATTGGTGTTTCAACAGCAAAAGGAATCTGCTATGCACTACAAAAACCGTTGATAGCTATAACCTCTCTCAGAATACTTGCCCAACAAGCAATTATATTAAATAAAGAGTTATTAAAAGAAGGAAAAATGTTGCTTTGTCCAATGATTGACGCACGTCGTTTGGAAGTTTTTACAGCACTTTTCGATGACAACCTAAACCAAATTGAAGAGATTAGTGCAAAAATAATTAATTCAACCTCTTTTACTTCACTTTTAGAAAAACAAAAGATTGCTTTTTTCGGCGATGGTGCATCAAAATGTAAAGATATTATTCAAAATAAGAACGCCATTTTTTTGGAAAATATACATCCTTTAGCATCCGCAATGGCAACAATAGCCGAAACACTCTATCACAAAAACAAATTTGAAGATATTGCATATTTTGAGCCTTTTTATCTAAAAGATTTTATAGCAATTGCACCGAAAAATAAGGTTTTAGCAAATTGACGTGTCTAATCTAATTGTCTTGTTATAAAATAGGTTTATCCAAAAACAATAAAGTGAGTAAATCAATAGTAGGATTAAAGAAAGGTGTCTCGCCCTAAAAAAACGATGTGGTGCAGTTTGGAGGATGACACTTCTTCCTGAAAACTTTTTACAATATTATTTTTCAAAAAAATAACTTTGTTTCAAAAAAATATCTACTTTTGTGAAATATTTAGACAACAGACATTAAATAATGAGGTACAGAAAAGGAAACTTTCATATCTATAAATTCAATGCATCTCCTAGCGGAATGCAAAACTAAAAACTGACAAAAATGAACGAAGAAAATCCAATAAAAGAAGCAGAACGTTACATAGATAACGCTCGACAGTTGCTTTCCGAAAAAGGAGGAAAAGAAGGCGGCTATTATACTGATAGAAAATATGTACGAATGGCAGGTCATACTGCTTGGTGTGGCGTATTAACGGCATTAGATGCTGCATTAAACATTAAAGAGAAACTAAAAAAAGGGAAACGTGCCGATATAAAAGATTATCAGGAAGCGTTAGGCAAAACAGACAAAAAAATGAGCCGTATTATGATGAACTCTTATGATACACTCCACAAAATACTCGGATATGACGGTAATTTAAATTATAAAATTGTACAGGCAGGGCTTTCAGAAGCACAGGTGGTAATAAAGTGGGCTGGCAAATGTTATAAAAGTTGAGGGAACGAGGGAATAAGGGAATGAGTAAATTGGTGAATGTGTAAATGAGTGAATGAGTGAATGAGGGAATAAGTAAATTGGTGAATAAGTAAATGAGTTAGAAAGCATTCCGTTTGGAATGCATCGCTTGGTAGAAAAATGAGGTAATGAGAGAACAGAACTTGTCGCAAATTGCATTCCTATCCGAATACCAAACTAACAACTAACAACTGATAACTGAATATTAAATACTAAATACTAAATACTGAATACTAAATACTAAATACTAAATACTGAATACTCAATACTAAATACTCAATACTAAATACTAAATACTAAATACTGAATACTAAATACTAAATACTAAATACTAAATACTGAATACTCAATACTGAATACTCAATACTAAATACTAAATACTAAATACTGAATACTAAATACTAAATACTGAATACTGAATACTAAATACTAAATACTGAATACTGAATACTAAATACTAAATACTAAATACTGAATACTGAATACTGAATACTGAATACTGAAAACTGAAAACTGAAAACTGAAAACTGAAAACTGAAAACTGAAAACTGAAAACTGAAAACTATTAATATGGCAAAATATTTTATTCCTTTATTAATGCTTTTAAACATATTTTGGGCTCCTTTGACGGCACAAGTTTCCGAAATTGATAGTCTTGAACAGGTTTTGATATCATTTACAGGAGATTCAGAGGCAAAAGGAAATTTGTTGATTGAGCTTTCTAACGTTTACAAGAACACAGATACTGCAAAGATGAGATCTTATATAGATGATGCCCTCATATTAGCACAAAAAGAAGGATTAAAAAATTTAGAAAAGCGGGCATATATGTCGTTTGGCAATTATTATTGGCGTTCGGCAGAATATTTTTTAGCTTATATCAATTATAAGAATGCAGAAAAAATTTGTATAGAACTCAATGATATAGAGTATTTAGCACGTGTATATTACAATATGTTGCGTGTTTTTAATATCATTATGGATGCTGAAAATATGGTAAATTATGCGAATAAATTTTTGGAAACCGGTGCCAAATTGTATGACCTAACAACGTTGTTGCCTCATGATACTACAAACATTGTCGAAGATGATCCGATACCAGGGTGGCTTTTTTGGGCAGATTACCTCAAACGTTTGGCCTTAATTGATAATGAACTTTCATTAGAACGGCTAATATTTCATCAGGAAATGTTAGAAACACCAATGTTTTCACATCCCAAATTATTAGAAATGAAAAAACTCCTAATATTTGAATGTGGACTTATAAACATCTCGTTGAAAAAGCCTCGCGAATCATTAAAATATTTTCAAATTTCGCAAGAACTTTGTGAACAATATGCTCATTTAGGGACGACGCGATTCTTAACACTATTAAATATTAGTTTTGCCGAAGCACATTCACTGCTTCAGCAAATCGATTCCGCAATATATTACCTTGATAAAACAGATAAGGTACTTCCTTATGTTGACCACCAAATTATGTCGGCACTTTATTCTGCCCAAATTGAATTGGAGACTGCCAAAGGCGATTATAAGAAGGCTTATGAAATTTCCCAAAAATATTATCATTTTGCCGACAGCATACAAACGGCACAAAAATCGGAAGATATGGCAAGAATGAAAAATTGGCTCGAATTGGAACAAAAAGATATTGAGAACGCTATTTTGCAAGAAGAAAAAATTATACAACAAAAATTACTTAAACTATTGTCAATAAGTCTATTGTGTATTTTTGCATTGCTACCTTTTTCCTTTTTTTATTATAGAAAAATTATTAAGAAAAAGAACGAACTCAACAGTATGCACACCTTTAAAGACAAATTATTTTCAATTGTATCAAACGATTTGCGAGCACCTATTCATTCTCTTGCTGTTACCTTAAAATTAGCAAACAGTATGGGTATCAATGCAAAGAACCGTGCAAAAATTTTGAAAAATGTTTCAACAAATGTTGATAATACATACGGCTTGATAGAAAACTTATTGATATGGGCAAAAAGTCAGATGCACGCAACAATAGCAAAATCAGAACATGTGAACATTCAGACCGAAATAAATTTTATTTTAGACGACTTGTCTAATTTTGCCGAAGAAAAGAATATCTTTATAGAAAACAATATCGGAAATTACACTATTGATACCGACAAAGAGATGTTTAAAATAATTTTGCGAAATTTAATATTCAATGCTCTGAAATATACACACCCCTACGGCAAAATAATCATAAACAGCGAGTTAGATGATCATCATTTGATAATTTCAGTATCCGACACAGGTATTGGTATGTCGCCCGAGATTCAAGGGAAACTTTTTCACTTGTCCGAAACCAAAGGCGAACTCGGAACTAACTCAGAACGAGGAACAGGGTTAGGGTTGGTTTTATGCGCCGAATTAATCAAAAAAATTGGTGGAAAAATTTGGTTTGAATCAAAAATGGGAGAAGGGTCAATATTTTATATTTCACTGAGACGCAAATAATAATGCTTTGTATAAATTACTTTATATCGAAAATAATGAATTGTAAAAAAACCTTTAAATATTTAATAATAGCAATAGTTTGCAATTTATTTTTTGTTCAGACGCTACCTTCACAAACTCCGGAAATAGATAGTTTAGAACAAGTTTTGGTATCAAAGAAATTAACTGACTATGAAAAAACAGAGTTATTGGCAACCCTTGCTACCGAATATCGTTTTGTTGATACCACTAATTGCCGTATGTACGCACGAGAGGCAATTCAACTTGCTCAAAAAATTGGTTTTAAAAAAGCAGCTGCTGCTGCAACCATTACCTTAGCGCAAAGTTACTTTATTAGCGACTTTGATACTGTTAACTACAAAAAATATACTATCCAAGCGATTCAAATAGCACAAAACGTAAAAGGTTTAGAAATTCAAGAAGGAACCGCATATATGGACCTGGGAAATTATTATTTGTATTCTAACCAATTTTATTTGGCACACAATAATTACAAAAAAGCAGAAAAAATTTTTCTTAAAATAAATTATTTGGAGTCTTTATACCTTCTTTATAGAAACCTCTACATCCTTTTTGCATATATTAATGATGATGCAAATTCATTATATTACAGTAAAAAAAAATTAGAAATTGCCATCGAACAGGGCGATTCTCTACTAATACTCGAAGCTAATTACTTAATTGGATTATTACGATTTAAGTACGACAATAATAAAGAAGAGGGATTGACATATTTTCAGGAATTGCACAAAAAAATTAAGTTTTACTCTTCAAGTTATACTGATTTTATTGCAGGCACCATTGGCGACTATTTATTAGAACTCAACCGTCCAAAAGACGCATTAGACTACCTGTTTGATATTTTAGAATCGAAAAATATTGAATTTGATTATATTACCTTGCCAGACATATACCTTATAATTGCCGAAGCCTATATAATGTTAGAAAAAGCAGATTCCGCTGATTATTTTTTGGCAAAATGTATGGAACATCCCGTTGTAGTTGATACAAGATGGATTGGTATTTATCGTGTTCGTTCGCAAATTGATTACGTCAAAGGAAACTTTAAGAGTTCATTAGAAAACTATCATCGATTTCACTATTTTTCAGATAGTTTAAACGAACAAGAAAAAACATTGGAGATTTCACAACTTAAAAATTGGCTCGAATTAGAACAAAAAGACAACGAAAACGATATTTTATTCCACCAAATGCAAAAGCAGCAAAAATTGTTAATTTTATTGTCAATAGGCTCACTGCTGATTTTAATATTGTTGGCAATTGCATTACTTCTTTACAGAAAAAGCTCAGAAAAAAATAGCGAACTCAAAAAAACACACTCCTTCAAAAATAAACTATTTTCAATTGTTTCGCATAATTTACGCAGCCCAATTAGTTATATCTCTGAAATTTTGCTAATGGCAAACAAAGTAACTACAGATACAGAAAATAGAGCAAAAATTCTCAAAAATGTTTCTACACGCCTTGAAAATGCACACGGTCTAATAGAAAACCTGATTATTTGGGCTAAAACTCAAATGAAAGATATTAAACCTATCAACGAAAAATTAAATATAGATAAACAAATAGATTTTATTGTGAACGATTTACGTCAATATGCTGATGAAAAGAACATCGAGTTAGAAAATAATACACAAAATCATTTTGTATTTGCAGACATCGAAATGTTTATAATAATTTTACGAAATATAATAAACAACGCTATCAAATATTCATATCCAAACAGCAAAGTAACCATTCGTTCCGAACAGTCTGATAATGAAATAATTATATTGGTCAAAGATCAGGGTATCGGCATACCTGAAAAAATGATGGAAAATCTTTTTCAATTATCTGAAACCAAAAGCACATTAGGAACAGAAAAAGAAACGGGTACAGGTTTAGGCTTAGTGCTATGCGACTATTTTGTAAAAAAAATGGGAGGAAAAATTTGGGTTGAATCAGAAGTTGGCAAAGGGTCAATATTCAATATTTCACTGAGACGTAAATAATTATAAATAATACTTCTTTCTATCGTTAAAAATGAATTGTATAAAAAACTTGAATCCCCTCTCAAAAGTCATTTTGCTTTACCACAAGGGTCACAAAGTGATTTCACAAAGTACACAAAGAGTTAAATATCAACATCTATCAACTTGTGCTCTTTGTGCATACTTTGCGTATTTTGCGGTAGAGAACACTTTTCGGTGTATGCTCAAAACCTTTAAATATTTAATAATAGCAATAGTTTGCAATTTATTTCTTATTCAATCACTACCTTCACAAACTCCCAGAATAGATAGTTTGGAACAAGTTTTGGTATCAAAGAAATTAACTGACTATGAAAAAACAGAGTTATTTGCAACTCTTGCTCGCGAATATCGTTATGTTGATAGCACTAATTGCCGTATGTATGCACGAGAAGCAATTCAACTTTCACAAAAAATCGGTTTTAAAAAAGCAGAAGCATCCGCAAACATCGCATTGGCTCAAAGTTACATTATTAGCGACTTTGATACCGCAAATGCCAAAAAACATACCCTCCAAGCACTCCAAATAGCGCATAACGTTAAAGGTTTAGAAATCCAAGAAGGAACAGCATACATGGACTTAGGAAATTATTATATCTATTCTAACCAATTTTATTTAGCACACTATAACTACAAAAAAGCCGAAAAAATTTATCTTAAAATAAATTATTTGGAGTCTTTATACCTTCTTTATAGAAACCTCTACATCCTTTTTGGATATATTAATGATGATGTAAATTCTTTCTATTATTGCAACAAAAAATTAGAAATAGCAAAGGAACAGGGCGATTCCCTTCGAATACTCGAAGCAAGTTACTTAATTGGATTATTACGATTTAAGCACGACAATAATAAAGAAGCGGCATTGACCTATTTTCAGGAATTGCACAAAAAAATTAAGTTTTACTCTTCAAGTTATACTGATTTTATTGCAGGCACCATAGGAGAGTATTTATTAGAACTCAACCGTCCAAAAGACGCATTAGACTACCTTTTTGATATTTTAGAATCGCAAAATATTGAAATTGATTATATTACTTTGCCTGACATATACCTTATAATTGCCGAAGCTTACATAATGTTAGAAAAAGCAGATTCCGCTAACTATTATTTGGCAAAATGTATGGAACATCCCGTTGTGGAAGATAAAAGGTGGATAGATATTTATCGTGTTCGCTCGCAAATTGATTTCGTCAAAGGAAACCTCAAAAGTTCATTAGAAAACTATCATCGACTTCACTATTTTTCAGATAGTTTAAACGAACAAGAAAAAACATTGGAGATTTCACAACTTAAAAATTGGTTCGAATTAGAACAAAAAGACAACGAAAACGAAATTTTACATCAAGAAAAACAAAAACAACAAAAATTGCTGATTTTATTGTCAATAGGGTCGCTGCTGATTTTAATATTGCTAACCATTTCATTGCTTCTTTACAGAAAAACCTCAGAAAAAAACAGCGAACTCAAAAAAACACACTCCTTCAAAAATAAACTATTTTCAATTATTTCGCATAATTTACGCAGCCCAATTAGTTCTATCTCTGAAATTTTGCAAATGGCAAACAACGTAACTACCGATACAGAAAATCGAACAAAAATTTTCAAAAATGTTTCTACGCGACTCGATAATGCCCACGGTCTGATTGAAAACCTGCTTATTTGGGCTAAAACTCAAATGAAAGATATTAATCCTATCAACGAAAAATTTAATATCAATGACCATATCAAATTTATTGTGAACGATTTACGTCAATATGCCGATGAAAAGAACATCGAGTTAGAAAACAACACACAAAATCATTTTGTTTTAGCAGACATCGAAATGTTTAAAATAATTTTACGAAATGTTATCAACAACGCTATTAAATATTCAAACTCAAACGGCAAAGTAACCATTCGTTCCGAACAGACTGATAATGAAGTAATTATATCGGTCAAAGATCAGGGTATCGGCATACCTGAAAAAATGATGGAAAATCTTTTTCAATTATCTGAAACCAAAAGCACATTAGGAACAGAAAAAGAAACGGGCACAGGTTTAGGTTTAGTGTTATGCGACTATTTTGTTAAAAAAATGGGTGGAGAAATTTGGGTTGAATCAGAAGTTGGCAAAGGGTCAATATTCTATATTTCACTGATACGCAACTAATTATTTTTTTGTTAAAAAAATGGGTGGAGAAATTTGGGTTGAATCAGAAGTTGGCAAAGGGTCAATATTCTATATTTCACTGATACGCAACTAATTAGTTTTTTTATTCCTAATAACAATGAAAAGCACAGAAATAGTTCGGTGTCGCTCACTACTAGTAACACAGATGCGATAGCTTTTCGCGGGTAATAAAATTTTTTATGTAGTGCATTCTTGTTCAGTCCTTTTAGTGACTTCTTTTTTATTTACTGCGGGATTTAGCCTGCAGTTATTCCTATGTTTAATAAATATTCTTTTGAATGGTTGATGACCTTCGATTGTAATCCTTCCTTTGTTTTTGCCAAAGACAATTAGGTAATAATCTTTATCCTCTGCACTTCCAACTATTTCAAATTGTTGAGGACAATATTTATTCAGAAAACTAATTGGCACGCCCATAATTCCATCATAATCGCTGGGTATCAATTTAATAAGCGGTACTTCTATCGCATCATAATTATCATAACGGTCATAAGAATCTTTTCCTTTCATTTTACTATTTTCACTTAAATTCACTGCCATAGTATTGAGAGACAATGGCTTATGTCGTTTGCCATGTTCTATATTTGTAAACCAACATACTCCGGGTACTCGATTAACTTTTTCGCCATCTATCTCTTTATCAAATTTATAGGTATCTGCATAAACAAAGTAGGGCGGAACTTTAAAATACATTCCTTTGTTGAAATTTGTTGCCCCGAGCCAAATTTTATTTTCTTTTATTAAGGGAAAAACTTCTTTGTAGGTAATTGCGTTCATATTTCCAATAATTAAAAACTGTTTATTAACCTCAACTATCCAATTTAAAAATTGTCGAAACAGCGAAAACGGAGGATTTGTAATAATCATATCGGATTCATCTCTTAATTTCTTGATTTCATTACTTCTAAAATCGCCATCACTTTTTAAGCTGGTTAATTGGTTTTTATTACTTGAGAGTAAAAAATCTACATCAAAGAGATTGACCTCTTTTTCTCTCATTAAATCGGGGATTTCAGTAATTTCAATTTTGTGGGGATGTTTTTTTTGGGAAATGTGTGAACGCACTAAATATGTAGATATAAGTTTTTTAAGTTTAAATTTTTGGAAATTGAGCACAAAATATTTAAAAAAGTTGCTATCATTAGGGTTATCGCATGGACAAAGAATTGTTTTGCCATGAAAAACATTTGGGTTAAAACCTAAATAGGCATTAATTTCCGTCTCGATATCATAAAATCTTGTATAAAACTCATCGTTTTTAGCAATTTTTGCATTTGACAGGTTATTGTTTTTCATTTTAATTTAACAATTCATTTTCTCATTTTTCTACCAATATTACATCCATTTCAATAAATTCAATGCACCGCCTAACAGAATTTTCATTCACAATATTTTTAGGCAAACACTCAGGTTTGCTCCTACACTCATTCACATATTCCCTATTTTTTCAAAAACTGAGTAAATTCATTCAAAGAAGTTTGCAACACTTCTTTTGGGATAAGTTGCTTTTCGTATTCTGCAATCATTGTGGGGCTAAGGCTTCGGCTCATTGCATATTCCACAATACTGCGGTCTGCTTCTTGACAAAGTAAAATACCAATACTTGGTTTTTCATTACTTCGGCGTAAATCACGGTCTATTGCTTCGAGGTAAAATTCAAGTTTTCCTATGTACTCGGGTTTAAACTTACCTGTTTTCAGTTCGATAGCCACCAAACACTGCAACCCTCTATGAAAAAACAACAAATCAACTTTGAATACTGAATTGCCAACCTGTAACGGATATTCTTTGCCATAAAACAAAAAATCTTTACCGAGTTCCAGAACAAAATCTTTCATATTATCTAAAATTCCGCGTTGTAATTTTTTTTCAGAAAACCGTTGCGGAAGTCCAAGAAAATCAATAAATATTCTATCTTTAAGCATTGGAACTGCTTGCGGATACATTTTCTTCAAACTTTTTGAAATATTGTGCTTGTCGCCCATCAATGAGGCAAAGGTGTTATTTTTGAGACATCGTTGTAGTTCTTTATAATTCAGTCGTTCTTTATGTGAATAAAGTACATAAAATATTCGTTCCTCAATTGTTTTGCAAACGTTCAAAATTTCAAAATGATTAGATAAAGTGGTCAAATTTAAGAATTTAGGAAATTGTGCAGATGGGATCTGCACTAATTCATTTTGATTTTGTAATCGTGCAGATGCGATCTGCACAATTTTATTTTGGCTTAATTGTGCAGCCATTGGCTGCACAATTTCGTTTTGGTTTTGTATTAGTGCAGCCATTGGCTGCACAATTTCATTTTGGTTTTGTAATTGTGCAGTTTTTGACTGCACAATTTCGTTTAATTTTAAATTGTTCTGATATTCAACAAATTGGAGGGAAGAATATGTATCATAAAAAGCAACCATATTATAAATATTACGGCGGCTAAATCCTCTCAAAGTAGGGTCTTGCGTTCGCAAATAATCTGAAAGTTGCATAACTGTTTTGCTGCCCCACGCAGAACTTTTTAGGCGAGCAGAAACAAAAGCCCCAACTTCCCACGCAGTAAGTAAATTTTCATTATTTACGGTTTTCAGCGCTTGAGAACGATGCAAAGAAATTATATCCTCTACTTCTTGAAATTCGTTCGTTGTTGCCTTATTTATATTATTGTTTGTTTCCATTATAAATAAATTTTAAATTTTCAATTTTTTCTATTAAGGGGAGCCTTTTAAAATAAGGGATAATATGACTCATTCACTCATTTTGCTACTGAGGTTGTTTTGTTAGAAAAACAATTAGGTGAAAATTAGGTTTTTCTAATATCTAATATTTACTCATTCACTCATTCACTCATTCACTAACCACTAATGTCTTAAAGATTCTACAGGGTCTTGTTCTGATGCGCGCTTGGCGGGAATGTAGCCAAAAACTATTCCAACCGTTGCTGATACTCCGAATGCAATAATAATTGAAAAAAGACTTACAATTGTCTGAATATCAGCCATCGCCTCTATCAGTCGTGCTAAAATAACTCCCAAAATTATTCCTATCATACCTCCTGCAACACTTATTAAAGTTGATTCAGAAAGAAACTGTACTACAATATCTTTTCGTGATGCTCCAATTGCTTGTCGTGTGCCAATTTCTCTTATTCGTTCCCATACGGAAGCAAGCATAATGTTCATAATTCCTATTCCACCAACAATTAGCGAAATACTTGCAATTGCACCAAGCACAATATTAAAAATATCGTTTGTTTTTTGTTGCTGTTTCAAAAGGAGTTCGGGAACTGTAACTTCAAAATCATAAATATCTGAATGCCTGCGTAATAATAGTCGTTTTATTATATCGGCGGTTACGCTTAAATGTTCAGTTTCTTCAACTTGCACAATAATTTTATCTAATTGTTGATTATCAGCACTTTTAATATCGTCAGATGTTGCTGCTGTTTGGTTTCCACCGCCGCCTGCACCACCAAATGCGGCTCCTGCACGTGCCATTCCTTCTAATACTTCGGGATTTACGCGCGCACGGTCTTTAAACCGCAGTAGCATTGTTTTTACAGGAATTAAAATTTTGTTATCAGTACTGCTAATCCCCATTTCATCGGATGCAGAAGCGGTAAAATCTCTCTTTTCGATAACACCAATAACTTTTAACCATGTTTGTCCGCACTTAATATACTGATCAATTGGGTCTTGAGTATTAAAAAAACGGTTTCGGATATTATCACCAATCACACAGACGGGGAAACCGCCTTCACTTTGTTCGTCGTTGAATATTGCGCCTTGTACGAGTCTGATATTCAATAGTTCGAAATAATTTTCGGAAACACCCTCAAGTACAACGGGATAACTTTTTCCTTGCAAAATAGCGTGATAGTTCAACGAAATAACAGGACTAACTTTCGAAACGGATGGAATAGTAGATTTTATTGCGTCAGCATCAAGAAGTGTCAATCCGGGAGAAAAGCGTTTTACATTTCCAACGCCTCCTGTTTGTGTTTCAGCGGATCCTACTGCCAAATCAGATGGCGTAATTATTATATTGTTGACTCCCACCAACTTAATCTGTTCTAAAACTTCTTGTTGGGCTCCTTTTCCGATGGCAAGCATACTGATTACAGCAGCAACGCCAAACATTATGCCTAATGCAGTAAGCAATGATTTCAATTTATTGGCAAGAATTGCTTCTACCGCAATTATTACATCGTGAAAATACCTTGTGAACAATCTTTTTATGCGCATTATTTTTAGTTTTTTAGTGAATTAGTATTTAGTTTTCAGTTTTCAGTGAATGAGTAAATGAGTAAATAAGTGAATGAGTATTTTCAATTCGTAATTCATTTTAGTTATCGGTAAGCAATTTTCAGTTGTTAGTTTTCAGTTATCAGTTATCAGTAGTTAGCCATTAGTCGTTAGTCGTCAGTAATCAGTTTTTTCTACACTCTAATATCTCTACTCAAATATTTCATATTTATTTTTGCCAACAAACAATATCACTGCTTTTTTCAAATCTTTTTTATCTTTCATTTGGTATGAGCCGCTATAATTTTTCAATTGGTTTTTGGCATCATCACGCTCTTTATTGGTTAGTTTTTTAGTTGCTTTAAAATATTTAAGTTCAAAAATCCATTCATACTTTACTTGTGGCTTCAATGGGCTTCGCATTAAGTAAATATCAATATAACCTGTGTTTGTTTCTTGTTCGCTAACTGGTACATATACATTGCTTTGGAAAAGGCTATTTAAGAGCATTATTTTGATATATTTTTCGTCAAAATTTTTCATATCTTGGTTTGATAGGCGGTTAAAAATATTTTTAATTATGTATTCAATGAATGGTTTTGCTTTGCCGTTCATCGCCAGTGCGGTTATTGCGTGTTCCAATTCTCCTCTATTTATTGTGAAACCCGCATTTTCTTCTGCCAACTCCATAATATATTCCCAAAATACAGTTTTTATGGAATAGTTTGGGATACGCAATTGCACGTTTGCTAGCATTGGTTTTTCTATGGTTAGTAAACCCAAATAAAAAAGCAAGGAAACAAAATATTTGTCGCGATATAGAACGTCAATAGAAAATTTTGACATGATTTGAGAAACAATGCCGTCGTCTTTAATTATTTGCAGTAGCATTTCGCGGTTTTCTTCATTATATGTCAGTCTCTGCAGGCGTCCGTAGTCGATTTTCAGATTGTCGTCTATGATTTTTTCGGGTATCCTTTTTTCTTCGATAATCTGTTTAAAAAAATATAGCATCATAGATGGGTTGTAAATTCTATCTATTGCATCTTTGTTAAAAAGATAACCGTTGTAATACCATTCCATATCTACATTTATAAACTCTCTATTTACCCCTGTTTCATCCATCAAATGTTCTACTTCTTGTTTAGTAAAACCAAGCATATTATTGTAGCGTTTGTTTAAGGTTAGATTTTCGGCAGTATTGAAACCGCTTGTGAGGTCGTCTAACATAACAGGCGAGATGCCTGTGATAAAAATTCTATCTATGACCGTTTTAGCACCTTTTTTGAGGGTTTCGTAAAAGTCGCGTACAATGCCGTTGGAGCGTACCATCTCTTTATACACATCGTCCACTCCCATTGCAATAAGGTCGTTCGCAAAATGGTCGTACTCGTCAATTATTACGAAAATTTTGACATTTGCGGCTTGAAGTGCAACGCTTAACGCTCTGATACCACTTTGAGTCTTATTGATATTGTCAATTAACACCTCGGCATTATCGAATACAGATTTATAATTTATAATGAATTGAACAATGACATCTTCTACATATTGTTTAAAAGAATTCCTAAATATGTCGGGCGTGTGCGTATCAAGTCCTGAAAAGTCGAACTCCATCATTGCATAACTATTTTTACGAGGTGTAGGATTTTTGCCGATATACAAATTACCAAACAATTCTTGAAATTGGTTGGCACGTTTCATATCATAATAACAAGACAACATTGAAAAGAACAAACTCTTTCCAAATTTGCGGGGACGTATGAAAAATTGAGCAGGATTTTCTTCATTTTCTAATTGCTCAATGTATTTTGTCTTGTCTATGTAAGCATAATTTTCTAAAATTACTCTTTCGAAATTTGCATTTCCATAAGGCAAGCGTTTATATTTTTTTGAATTCATATCGGTTATCAGTTTTCAGTTATCAGTTATCAGTTATCAGTATTCAGTTATCAGTTATCAGTTATCAGTTATCAGTTATCAGTTATCAGTTATCAGTTATCAGTAATCAGTATTCAGTATTCAGTATTCAGTATTCAGTATTCAGTATTCAGTATTCAGTATTCAGTATTCAGTATTCAGTATTCAGTATTCAGTATTCTCACTACTCATTCATTACCCACTACTCACTACTCACTACTCACTACTCATTCATTACCCACCACTCACTACTCA
>JGI24701J34945_10000584_pt1 | contig 19569 bp, 23 predicted proteins | sample TergutTh196P3_FD_34945 | JGI IMG/M metagenome (IMG submission 34945)
GGAAGAGGATCGCCAGACTCATCGACTCTCCGAACCTTCCGGAAGGAGAGGCTGTGTTCACGGTGACCGAAGATGGTATTAAGGACTGAAACCTAAAGGGGCCCGTGGACCCCGTTTTCTTTTTTGAATTGTCCGGCGAATCCAAGGACATGCCGGCGGCCGAGGCGAAAAGATGCATTGAGGCCGAATGTCCATACCACAGCATCGTCGGAGAAGGCCCGGGATACCTTACGGCCTCTTTCCCCGAAGAATGTCTCGGCGGGATCGCCGACCGCATCGCCCTTACCCATTCTATCGGAAGATATCTCGGATCGTACGACCCTTGGGACGTCAGCGGACTTTCCGGCGCGGATCTGCCGCAGGGCACGTTTGCGATCAGGGCCAAAAGATTTGAGGGTATGATGAAAGATACGGACTCCCAGAAATTGATAAAAGAGGCCGGGAATGTGCTTTCCGGGAACAACGATGTGGACCTCCGCGATCCCGATATAATTGTTAAGATGCAACTTTGCGACAAAGTACACCTTTACATTGAAGAGAGGGCGATCGACAGGAATATCATGGAGAAAAGAAAGGTCGGCGAACGTCCCTTCTTTTCCCCCATATCCCTTCACCCCAGATATGCCAGAGCTCTCATCAACCTGACCGGCGCGAAAAAAGGGGACACCGTGCTTGATCCGTTCTGCGGCACGGGAGGGATCATGATCGAGGCCGCCGATATGGGAATGAAAGCTGTCGCGTCAGACTTCGATGAGGACATGGTCTTGGGCTGCATGGAGAATATGGGGTTTTACGGTCTCAGGCTATACGACCATGAGGTGATCGACGTTAAAGATATCCCGGAAAGATTTTCTGAGATAGATAAAGTGGTCACCGACCCTCCTTACGGAAGGTCCACGAAGACCGGCGGAGAGGACGTTTTGCGCATACATGAGGTCGCAATGCGATCTATCCCGAAGGTCCTGACCCGGGAAGGCAGGGCGGGGATCATCCTCCCTTACGAAACCGGTTCCTCGGAAATGGAACTGGACCGTTCCTTCAGGCAGCACGTCCACGGATCGCTTTCCCGCTACTATCACATCTTTAAAATGTTCAATCATTAACTATTTCAATTCTTACCATATCCCAGCAGCGTGAACAGATTCCTCCGCCTATTCCGGTTCGGAAACGGCATCATGGGCATCCTCGGGGTCATCGTCAGCGCTTTCATCGCCGTCGGATTCGATATCGGAGACCATATTCAGAATCTGATCATCTCCTGTGCGGTGATCCTTGCCTTCATGGCAGGCGGGAACTCCCTGAACGATTATATCGATAGGGAAATTGACAAGACCGCCCACCCTGACAGGCCTCTTCCGAAGGGAGAGATCAAGCCCCGCACCGCACTGATCATCGGGATATCCGGGCTTGCGGCCGCATCCCTGCTGTCGATAGCGATGATGTCTGTCATGGTCACGGTCATAGTCGCCGTTGCCGCCGCGTTGATGGTGTCCTATGAGCTGTTCCTTAAACAAAGGGGGTTCGTCGGAAATATCACGATCGCCGTTCTGACCGGGATGATCTTCCTCTTCGGCGGTGCGGCTGTGAACAACATTGAAGGCAACATCATCATTGCGGCGATGGCTGCGCTGGTCAGCGTCGGCAGGGAGATCGCAAAAGATATACAGGACATGGAATCGGACGAAGGCAGGAGCACGCTGCCGATGATGATCGGCGTACGTAATGCGTCGGCCGTTGCCGCCGTGTTCTTCGTATCCGGCGTCATCCTGAGCATATGGCCCTTGGTCGATCAGACCTTCGGGCCGCTTTACTGCATAGTATTCGCGGCGGATGCAATCTTTATTTATAGTGCATTCATTATTTTCCGCAAGGCGGATGTTTCGCAGAAGATGGCGAAGATAGCAATGTTCATCGCATTGATCGCATTCGTGTTGGGTGTCGTCTTATGGGCATAAAGGAATATCTTATCGACAGAATGAAACAAGGGACCATTCACATGGCGCTCTTGGATCCGGACAAACAGGACAGCCGAGAGGCTGGCGTCATAGCGAAGAAGATGAAGGACGCCGGAACGGACGCGATAATGATCGGCGGCTCCACCGGCGTTACCTCCGAGAATCTAAGCGAAACGGCGAGGTCCATCAAAGAAGCATCCGGTCTCCCGACGATACATTTCCCAGGAAGCCCGACCGCCCTTTCCAAAGACGTCGATTCGATACTCTTCATGAGCATGGTCAACAGCACCGACCCCTTCTGGATAATGAACGCCCAGGCCGGCGCTTCCAGGTACATCAAGAAACTTGGGATAGAGACCATTTCCTTAGGATACATCATCGTGGAACCCGGAATGAAAGTGGGGGAAGTAGGAAAAGCGGACGTGATAAAGCATGACGATATCGACCGCGCCGTGGGATATGCGCTGGCATGCGAGATGTTCGGAATGGACCTCGTTTATCTTGAGGCTGGAAGCGGCGCCGATCGGCCGGTGCCTCCGGCAATGATATCCGCAGTCAAAAAAGCGGTATCGATACCGCTCATCGTGGGGGGCGGGATCAGGACCCCGGAGGCCGCAGAGGCGGCCAGGGTGGCTGGCGCAGACGCCGTCGTTACGGGAACATTCGTAGAGAGATGCTCCGACGGCACGATGCTGAGATCTGTCGTCGAAGCGTCGAAAGGAAGGTGAAGTGATGTCGGAACCCCCCGCATACCGTGTCCCCGTGTCTCCCAAGGCCCCGATGTGGATCACGCCGGAGGAGAGGTCCGCCAATATCACCAAGGAACTCAAGATAGCGGCCAGAAGGTTCCTCTGCCCCAACTGCGGCAAAGAGTTCAGCCTTTTTCAGTCCAGGGCCATAGCCTGCAAGTACTGTTCCAAAGCGAATCAGAATTGCCCGAACGTACGCTGTCCCCATTGTGACTCAGAATTCCCGATACAGGGGTTCATAGTCCCGGACAAAGAGGACAGGGTCCACATGAACAAGTATGCCGACACTGTATTCAACAATTTTGACGATACGTATAACAGAAGATGATTCAAAGTTCCAGGACCTTCATTCCTGATGCTCCCTTTTTCCTCACGGCGCCTTCCCCGATCAGTTCGACCAGCACGACCTCCAGCACAAGCCACGCTATCACGCCGGTTCTGAGACAGCCTGTTACCGCTTTACCCTCCCTTCCCGCGGACCCGTGCATGTGGATCATGGGGTCCCCGTTCTCATCCGGGAAGATCGTACCCGACGCCGTCAGCTCGTGAGGTGCGTCCAATGTTATTATGATGGGGACTATTCCGTTATCATAAGGCATCTCGGGGCCAACGGTCATGCGCGAACCCTCCCCTATGCCTCCGACGGCGGTCACCAGAGCGTTCTTTATCCCGTTCTCGCGGGAGAACCTCTCCAAAACTTCGTGAAGGACCTCCCCCGTCTCCAATCTGAGAACGAAGACCCTGCCCTTTTCCATCTCGAGGGATCTCATGATGGGTCAACGATATTTGCTGTATTTATCCATTAGTCTGCCGATCTTATCGAACTCTTCCTTGGTAAGATCCCCGGACTCCAGAAATGTCTTCGCGAACTCCTTGGCGTCCTTGGTGGATACTCTCGACGCCTTCGCTATTATTGTGGCAAGAAAAGATGACGCTTTGGCCGGGTCCATGGCGGACGCGGATAGAACCTCGTTCATGTCATATTTGAAGGGCGCCAGTTTTTGAGTGTTCAGCATGGATTGTCTTTTGCTCCCTATCTTTGGTTTAGGCTTAGGTCTTCTGCTTCCGGGTTTATCCGCGGGCGCCTTACCTTGTACGGGGGCTTTCTTTGCTGCTCCTTCTTTTACATCTGCCAATGCGATTACTCCGAAACACCTGACCTCCTTATGTTATTTAATAGTCTCTGGTGGAATCCCGCATATCCAACGGTGCCGGCCGGCATCTGGCTGACCAGAGTAATAATAAATACGGGCCCGCTCATAGAGAAATGATGCCCGAAGGAACGGAACCTCCTGCGGAAGGGGGAGATTCGGTAGGAAGATACGTCAGCAGGTTGCTTTACGCAAGCTATGCGGCAATGATGATCTTTTCCGTGATGGTCCTGGTTGGAGGAATATTCCTCGGGAATTTCCTGGGAGTGTTCATTGCCGTACCGGTTATCATCATACTTGCGGACGCTCTGTTCACAGACAGGACGACGGTGCATATCCCGCCTTTCGTGATATTCCTGATCGTGGGGCTGATGATCCTTATCGTTCTCGGAAGGTCCTTCGGCAGCGGGACCCCGCTGGGGATCGTCATGGACTGTCTTTTCGGAGCTGTGATGGGGCTAGGCGGATTGGCGGTGACGTATTCCTTCATGGGCATTGCGCCTGATGCAGCGGGAGGGAGGGCGGCGAGAGTGGTCTTTGTTTCCATATCTGTCGCGCTTTCGATGTTCACCCTGATGCTGATGCTGCAGTATTACCTCGGCTTAGCTCTTGACGTGCCGGCCAAGACCATGGATGAAACGATGGAGCAGCTTCTTCTGGTGATACTCGGCGCCTTATCGGTCGTTCTGATATTCTATTCCGGAAGACGTTCGCTCGTAGTGAAGAAAGCTGTTAGGAGGTACCTTGAGAACAACGCCGCGACGCTGGGAATAGAAGAATATGAGACGATGGAGATAGAGAAGGCCATCAAAAGCGGCGAAGGCGAGAAGGTGGAGTATAAATCCACATTGAGAACGAACCTCGCCACGGGAGAGAAGGACGCCAGGATGGAAAAGGCCGTCATGAAAACGCTGGTGGCATTCCTTAACAGCAGAGGCGGGACCCTTCTCATCGGGATCGCGGACGACGGAACGGTTGCCGGAATAGACGAATCCAGCTTCGACAGCAGAGATAAGCTGAACCTTCACCTTACGAACTTGATCGCAAGCCAGATCGGGAATGAGTTCCTTCCGTACATCTCATTCCGATTGTCGGATTATGAGGGAAAGGGAGTGATGAGGATCGTCTGCAGAAAGAGCGACAGCCCCGTTTTCCTGAAAGAGGGGAAACAGGAAGCGTTCTTCGTAAGATCGGGACCTTCAAGTGTCGAACTTAACGGGATGGACACTCTGAACTACGTTGACAACCGTTTCAAAAGAAGAAAGAGGAAGTTGTTTGAGGAGTGAGATCACTCCTTCTTTTCCGCCTTTATCTGGTCGCTCAGTTTTTTAGAGGTCCTGGCTATCCATATCGTCATTATCACTGCCATTACCGTGACCAGAATGGCATATATGAATAAGGCCCAGAGTCCGCTGTTCTCACCAAAGACCTGCTTTACCGCCTCTTTGATGGCTTCGTTCCATGCCAGCGCCGCCACGAGGCCGAATGCGGCCGTTATAAGGGCTGAGAAGGTCGTAACAAACTGGAGTTTTGTCTCTGTATCCATATTTTTTCCTCCTTACTAGAGAATGTACCTATATGCATTACAAAATACTTAACTAATGACCCCCTGCAAGGCCGCAACTTAATGTATGCCTGGTCTCAGAATTACTCAGAGCAACGAAATGGAGAATTCCATTCTGTACGTGATAAATATACGTAGAGCAATAAGCTTCTATGTCGGGTGAGGATACATACAAACCAAAGATAAGCGTATTCTATTATGCTATTGCATCGGCGGGAGTCGTGGCCTTGATTCTTTCGGCAGTATGCCTGATGTTCTTTTACGAATATATGCTGAGTCAAGATTATTTCGGCATGCTTCTGTTTTGCTCGGTCTTACTCTCTACTTTGACCATATTCATTATCTGCGTACGTTCCAGGGTCAGATTCACATTCAAAGAGAACGGCCTTTTGATCAACGGCATTCTCAGAAAATACGAGATAGGGTATTCATCGATCACGCATGTGACGGAGGATGACAGCTTTGCCGCGTTCTACTATCCGGGGACCTTCGGCCCGGCGACCGCCCTTTCGCTGGACCAGATATTGATCGGGTACGGCGCGACCAAGAAGATTTACATCGCCCCTGAGAAAAAACAGGAGTTCCTGTCGAAGCTGGAGAAAAAACTTCCGAACCCATCGGTGCTCGTGAGGGCACAGAGCAAGGGGCGGTGAGGAAAACATGGACTGACGGGAGATCGGTCCGGTGCCGCGGACCACGTCCCGGTTTGATCTGGATATATCCTTCTGTCCTTTTAGGAATGAAATAACGAACTTGCACCAAACATCATTTTCTGTCTCGTCCGCCATATAATGAAATATATGTGAAGAGTTAGACCAAATCGGGCGGTCCGGCTGCCCGCTGTGATGAGGGGCGCGCTAATATGGATGAAAAATACACCTGCTACTGCGGCCTTTACTGCGAAAACTGCGCAGTGAAGACGAAGATCGATCCGACTGCAAAGAACCTATACGAAGAAATGAAATCTGCCGGATTCGAAGAGGTCATACATTTTATCCCCGGCGGAGACGGCTTCTGGCCGTTCCTGAAAAATATGGCGGAGAACGGTACATGCACCTCATGTCGCGAAGGGGGCGGGCATCCGGGGTGCGGCATAAGAACATGCGCAAAGAACAGAGGGGTTGAAATGTGCGCGTTGTGCGAAAGCTATCCCTGCGGACGTTTTGACAAATTCCTCCTTGCGTATCCTCTGCTGAAACAAGACAACGCGCTGCTCCGCGAAAAGGGGATGGAAGCCTGGTCGCAGATTCAGGACGAACGCCGCGCAAGAGGATTCGTGCATCAGAATAATAAAGAATGATCTGCCTACAATATGGGTCAGTTATGAAAAAAGCGGGAATAGTGGGCGGGATCGGGCCGGCTTCAACACTGGATTACTACAGAGGCGTCATCGAAGGGTACAGAGCAAGAACGGGCGGCAGTTATCCTGAGGTCGTCATCAACAGTGTCAGCATGAGCGAGATGATGTCGTTCGTTCAGAACAAAGACTGGGATTCACTTGTCAAAATGCTTGCGGACGCAGTGAACGATCTTGCAAATGCCGGTGCGGACATCGCGGCCATCGCCTCCAATACTCCGCATATAGTGTTCGAAAGAGTCCGAAAACTATCCCCTGTGCCGTTGATAAGCATAGTTGAGGAAACATGCAAGTACGCACAGAGAAAGGGGTGTAAAAGGATCCTCATAACCGGCACACGTTTCACTATGGGCAGCGGCCTTTATTCCGAAGCATTGGGAAAGTACGGAATAGAGGCGGTCGTTCCGTCCGAGGAAGAACAAGCGGATATCCACGGGTTCATATTCCCGAACCTTGAGAACGGCATCGTCGTGCCGGAAGACAGACAAAGAATGCTCGAGATCGTGAACCGGCTGATAACAGAACATGAAGCTGATGCAGTGGCCCTCGCCTGCACGGAACTGCCGCTGATGATCAAAGAAGAGGATCTGGGTGTTTTGATCCTTGACACAGCGCAGATACACATAGCATCGATAGTCAATTCCATATGATGACACAGCCGCAACAGTATGGTTTGTAAAACATGCATAATCCAAAGATCTAAGGTGTAAACGATCGATCGACTAAATACGGTATTCCATAAAAGATGGACTGTGTCCGTTCTCAGTTGTCTGTTTCCCTCCTGAGCTTTTTCTCGCGCAACAGCATTTCTCTTTCCGCAGAGAGCTCGCGGGCGAGTTCTTCTTCCGTCGGCAGATGCAGCTTGTATTTCGATGTGAATATCTGCTTATTCCCTCCCTCCGGGAGTGTGTACCTCACGATGCTTTCGCTCTTATCCGCACAGAGGATCATCCCTATGGGTTCGTTGTCGCCCTCCTCCATCATCTCTCTGGTGTAATAGTTCACATACATCTGCATCTGGCCCATATCCTGATGAGTCAGGTCACCCGTTTTGAGGTCTATCAGGACAAAGCATTTCAGACGGTAGTTGTAAAAGACCAGGTCAATGTAGAAGTGGCGTCCGTCGAAGCTTATCCTTTTCTGGCGGGCCTCGAAAGCGAAGCCTCTGCCCAGTTCAAGAAGGAATTTCTGGATGTGCGATAAAAGAGCGCTTTCCAGATCGCTCTCGAAGAATTCCTTATCGTGTCCGAGGCCTAGGAATTCAAGGACATAAGGATCTTTAATGACATCCGCAGGGGTCAGCCCCTGTTTTTGGTCAGTATCTCCTCCGCTATGGCCTGTCTGCTCTCCGCCCGAGTGGCCAGGAAACGCTCGTAGAAGAGCGTGTTGATCTGCCGTTCGAGCTGGCGTGTACTCCAACCGCTCCTGACGCTTTCGCCGATATAGAACTCTCTGGCTTTAGGGTCTTCTACCCTCATTATTAGACGGTAATGAGACCAACTCAATTCGTGGCACACTGTGCCATCATTTGGGATCATCAAATAGAGTTGACGCATTCGTCTAAGGTTGGTCATATCAAATCCCCTTCTGAATTCGGCAGTGAGCTGTCTCGACAATCCTTCAATCAACCGGTTACCGTATGCCGCTCGGTCTGCGCCGCCCTGTTTCTCTACGATGAGCCGCCCAATGTTCCAATATGCCTCGACCATAGCGTTGTTGACGGCAGCATATGCTTTGTTCCTCGCTATGTTCAGAACTTCTCGGACATCATTGAACAACTCTTTTTCAATGCCCTGCTTATCATTCACCATTGCGGGCGGACCGAGTTCGGAAGGTTCCGATTCCTTCTTTACGGCAGTTTTGTCTGACGGTCTGTTCGGTCTCTTTTCGGCATGTCTGTCGGTGTCTGCTGTTCCGGCCTTCTGTGTATCTTTTGTCATGGTTTGCCAACCAAGGCAGACCTTTTTTGAACCGACACAGTACAGTTAGTATTACTCAAACATTCAGCCTGAACTTGACGTTTAATAGCTGAGAATTTGAGGTAGTGGTCATTTGACAGTTGTGCCTCGATACCGCTTGCGCATAACTCGATACTTTTATGATTGACATCTCACCTTGATTATGCCACGACTTCCAAAAAAATAGAGTTATGATTATCATTCAAAAAATGGTTAGATATCCGCCGGTTGAACCGGCAGGATGATATTTTGAAAAGTAAAAAATACCCTTATTTTCTTTCATGCATATGTCTATGAATGATATTGATGTCTTCATAAGCTATAAACACGAAACTTCCAAACCTGTCGCGGATGCTGTCTGCCATGCGCTTGAGGATAAAAGGATAAGATGTTGGTATGCGCCTAGAGACGCGGGAACCGGCCCATATGCCCGCGCCATTACCAATGCGATCAACAGCTGCAAGGTGTTTGTTGTTATTTTGAACACAGAAGCATCAGATTCGCACCATGTTTTGAACGAGGTTGAAAAAGCTTACAAAAGAGTTGATAACGGGCTTGTGATAATTCCGTTCAAAGTGGACTCCCCGAAAGTATCCGATGAAATGGAGTATTACATCAACAGGATGAACTGGATAGACGCCATGACATCCGATCTCGAGAGATTTATCGGCGAGCTGGTAACAAAGGTAGAGAACATTGTTGGACCAACCTCACAAAAGGCCAAAGCTTCATCTGAGCGAAGAAAGAACGATTTCCTCGGAGATACACCGTCTATAGAGAAGGAATTATCGCGCAGTATGGCCCAAGCGAGATTTGTGAACTTTTATCTGGATAGAATCTATGAAAATATAACAAAGGATCTTAAATCATTTAATGTGCTGGATGTCGGATCCGGCGGAGGACATCAGATTTCCACTTCGGTCGTAATTAGGCCCGAGTTGAACAAAGTAATCGGCATGGATATCAACGAAGAAGCCATAAAACTTTCAAACGAAAAATACGGGTCCGACAAAATCAAATTTTATTGCTCCGATTGCGAATCGCGCGAATTTGAAGATAAACTGTTAGAAGTAATGAAGGAAAATGACATCTGTTCCTTTGATATTATAAACATTTCATTTTTGTTACTCTTCCTTAAGGATCCATCCAAAGTCATCATGGTCCTGAAAAGAGTATTATCAGAAAACGGATGTCTGATCATCGCCGACATCGATGATGGTTTTTTAATCGCATATCCGGACAACAACTTGATCTTTGAAGAGGCATTCGATATCCTGTCGAAATACAACACAAGCGGATACAGGAAAAGCGGAAGAGAGATATATTACACGCTAAAAGGAGCGGACATCAATGACATTTCCTTAAAACATACGGGGCTGAGTACGATCGGCGTCCCGATCGAAGTGAAAAAAGATCTTTTCCAAACGTACTTTGGTCTGATCCCAATTGTTTTAGAAGAAGCACTGTCTATTGATGATAATAATCCATATGCAATAACCGATACCGAGTGGTATTGTAAAAACAAGAAAAATATTGAGGATGAATTTTACGGCAAAGAGTTCATGATGATTGCAGGGATTATTGTGTATGTCGCAAAATGATTGTGTTCTTCTATGAGATGAAACTGATTGGTCCCGACCTCAACATTCCGCCGATGAAGTATGTGGCTAAGGCAGTAATAATAAATATTTTATGGAGAAATGAAAATACTGGAGAGATGACAATATCCGATGTGAAGCAGAAAAAATGTCGCTCTCCTTTTGGACCTGATGAGGTTCTTTCCGAAAATCTCAGAAAAAAGTTGGGAGCATCTGCTGAGAATTTTGGTTCTGACCAGTCATCACTCGGATGGTTCATGAAAAACGGGCCTCTTTTTGAAAAAACCGGTAGTTGCTGGGAAGCTGCATTAGCTTTAGACTTTTTCATATGGTGCTATAAACAGAACTGCGAAAAGGGTGAGAAATGTAAAAGTGAAGTAGAAAAATTCTGCCTGGATAATTTAAACTGGCTACTTGACAAAATAAAATACAACCCATTTATGGAGAATGACTTTGCGATATGGGACACATCTATTGTGATATCATCGATGGTGAGAGTAATTGACAGCTTTGAGTGGGACAAAATAGAAAAGACAATTGAAAAAGAAAAGGCCGAGGTAATGACGAGGCTGGAAGCTAGTATCAAATGGCTGAAAGATAAAGGAGAGGAAATATCCTCCTCAGGAGCAGAACTTTCACAAATCTCCATATCAGACGTTTCACAGATAGCTATAACGTTCATATGTCTGATGGAATCTAAGAAATTAAAAGATAACCAGACTGTAAAGACACTCGGAGGGTGCTTAGACGACTTGATAGAGCACCTGCTAATAAGCGTCGACGTAGAAAAATCGAACAAAGGATATTATTGGTCTGACTACAACAGCACCGCAGATGCATTGGAGGCACTGGCATCATACAATGAATATTCAAGCAACGTCCTTAATGTAAATGGCAATAACGAAAAAACCTATGAAATTGGAAAATACATAAAATCGGCATGCGAATATCTGGAAGCCAGTGAAGACTGTACAGGCAATTGGGGAGGATCCTATGACACATTGCGATGTTTATACTCCTATCTTCTTGCGGATTCATGTTTAAGAAAATCGAAAAAATGTAAAACTGCCGTTAAGGCTGATGTTGGAGTCGTTTTCAGGGTCCTTAGGTGGATTAACGATGAAAAACGCGCATTTGATGATGGGAGCTATTTACACACAACATTTCTGACGACATTCTATGTCAATGCAGTTACAAAATCCATAGAATGGCTGGAAGATGAAGCATTAAAACTCGAAAGGTATACTTCATATGACCTTTATGACTATGTACTAAGGCTTGATCGAAAAGATGAAGAAAGGAGAAAAATACACAGACTTGAGCTTGAGCTTGACCGCGCCAAGTACAAAAACCAGTTCCTACGACACTTTACGATATTGGTAATCCTTTCTGCAGCAGCGGCGATTGTGCTTATTAGTTATTTCTGGTTGGATGATGTCTTAGGTTCAGCAGCGAGTTCTGCATCGATCATCGTGTCCATTGTCTTAATCGTAATTGGTATTGTCCAAATCTTACCCAATGTCAAACGATTCGGAAATAGACGAAATTGAAGTGACAAAATCCAACATAGAATAGTATTTATGTTGTTTTAGTAGTCCGTCAATTGGGCAGACACTTGAAGGGTAATCTCAAATTAAGAAAAATTGAGTCAGGAGATGATTTGGACCAAATAGTCAATCTCATTTATGATACAGACAAGTACCTATACCCCGATTTATTCGGAGATGGTGATTCGTCTCGTTTTGTATTGAAGACCCTCCTTAACAAAGAGGGGTCACGGTTTTACCATGATCATTACCATGTCGCAACGATGGAGAGGAACGGAAAGGAAGAGATTGTAGGATTGGCCGCGCTACAGAGGAAAGAAGAAAATGATGATCATAAGATAATAGCCGATACCTTCAAAAAAAATGGGCTGAAAGTTCCGGATCAGTATGAAAATGTGATAAGTTATTTCAAAAAACAATCCGCTTCTACAGAATATGCCCTTTGTAATGTTACTGTCGATGAAAATTACCGAGGGCAGGGAATAGGAGCGTCCATTGTGGAAAAGATTATAGAAATATCGAAAAAAACCGGAGAGCCACGCATAGAATTGGTCGTATTGAAAGAAAATATCGCAGCGATTAAATTATATGAAAAGTTCGGTTTCAAGCAGATTGGCGCCGAGCAAAAAGACTACCGGGGCAACTTGGAACTAAAAATGCGTCTCGAGTTCGAATGAGGTCCAGTATCCTCAGAATCCAAAACATATGATGTGATCGAAACCAGAACATTATATAAAGAAACAAGAACCTTCGGCAAAGGAGTTCATGAAAAAATCGAATGTTTTTGTAATCCATCCGTTCAAAGAACAAAAAGACATCATCGAGTGTACTAACCTTGTATATAAAAACTTCAAACATTTCAAATTCTTTATTCTTAAGAACGACGTGGATGATTGGGAGGGTATCGCAGAAAAGGAAATAATGAACTCAGAGCTGGTCCTGGCTTTCCTCACTTCCGCAGATAATTACACAGATAATATGAGAATTGAGAAAAAAATAGCCGAAGAAAACAAAAAACAGATAATAGAGATACAAAAAGGTGATCGTGAGAAATGTCCTGAGAAAATAAAAGATGCCCTTGAACCCTGGACAGAAGAGAATTTGAAAATAGAAATACTATCCGAAGGCGATAAAGAACTTTTAGAGAGACAGTACAGAACTCTGATAGATTCCTCAGAGTCCCTTATTACAAGAAGGCAGACAACAGGAGACAGATATGCAACAATATGTTGTGCCATACTTACAATAATCGGCACAATCATCGTATTGAGTGATCTCGACTCCGGATTTACACCTTTAGTAGCAACTATTCTTTCCGGTACCGGGATCTTCATTTCATGGTCTTGGTTCAGGTTCATCAAGTCTTTAGGGAAGATAAACCGCAGCAAATACAGGATCATCCAGATCATGGAGAAGGAACTACCGGCGAAGATGTTTTACGCAGAGTGGAAGGACATGACCAATCCGATTGGGGGAGGATATAAATCTTATTCTGAAGCGGAAAAAAATACGCCAATCATCATGATGATACTGTTCATCGGAGTATTCGGTTTATGCTTGCTCATGCTCTATAACAATTGGGACAGTATCGTCAACTTCTTTGGCTGAACTCACTTATGCTGCACCTAAGAGAAGGACGAGAAAGAGAATGCTTGTCTTTACTCTATGTGCCGTGAAGTGAGGATTCTGGTTAGACCTGGCATTCATAAGATTAGTGTTTAATACAGTCAAACTAAGATTATAATAGTATCTTATCCATATTCTATATTGGCCGATACCAGATGCAACCTCGAAAAAAGTTTCCAACCCAGTTTAATTTGGAAGATGCGTCAGAGATTATAGAAAAAGTATGCGGCAAAGAAGATGTGCCAAAAGAATGGATTATGGATGATGAACAGGAAATCGAAAACTTTGTTTTCAAATTTACGAAAAAAGTTGGCCATAACGAAGACCACCTTAAATATCTAAAGAAATTTCTCGATAATGATAAAAACACCCTGGATTCAAGATTCTTTGCACTGAGGGTTCTGTGCACTTATCAAAGATGGATGTCACAGCACAATAAAGAAAAAGAATACATCGAAAAATATAGAGAATTGTTCAGATCAGTCAAGTCATTTAACATGATCGAGGCCGCTTTTTTAGCAAATAAAGGAATAACAAATATCAATGAAGTAAAAAAATGCCTCGAACTTTTATCCGAGTTAGAACCCACATTCAATAAGAAACAATGTATCCTCAATGTGCTGGCTACAACGAAAGAATACTTTGAAAAAGACTATGAGGAAATATGCGAATCGAAGAAGGAACAAATTGATGAGGCGATCGCCTATAAGAATCATTATTATGCAATGCACCTAACGGGAATAAAAGACGGCGGAAGGAACTCAAAACTTGAATCAATAATTGCCAAATTATTTGCCCAAGAGGGTAAGTTCAGTGAGGCAAGAGAATGTGTGATCAGTGCCATAGCCTCTGAAGATCCAGATAGGTTCAACTATTGGCCAAGAATAACGGAGTACATAGCAATCAAGGGATACATCGATGTACTGGAGCTAAAAAAGGAACTATTTGAAAAACATGCTAAAATGGACAAACAACAAGCTGAAATTGAAAAGGTAGTCGCCAATATACCTGAAATTAAAGATGCAGTCAATAGAAGCGAAGAGAATTCAAAAAGATATATGCAAATCCTCGTGATATTCGCTACATTACTGCCATTCATAACAATATCTCTTCAATCGACCTTCAACTCAGACTTCCCGAAGGCGGCTGGGTTGCTCCTAATAACGGGGGGCATTTTGATACTGGTGCTTATGGTTCTTATCACCATTGTTCTTAGAATTTTTGAAAAGGATCGCAAAATGGATCTCATAAGTATTAGTTATGCAGTCTTTTGTATTGCTACTTGCATAGTTTTAGTATGGGCAGGCATAGCCTTATATGAACACCTATCCGTATGAACAATATACAGGAAGAAATTATTCAATTTCCTACATTATTTATTGATGATTTTGTTTCTCTGCAGGCTGGAGAAGAGTATATTTTCAATAAGGTTTTCATAATCAATATTAACAGATTTTGCGGACTGTGCCATTGAAGATTGTTTTCCAAGATTACAACAGATATTGAACTCACTGAAATATGCTATGCCCGATTTCTCATCAATGATGTAGTCGAAACGCACATAATCTATCGGGCCCAGCGCATCCATCATTTTTTCTGTCTGCTTTCGGACCAATTTTTGAATTTCTTCGTCTCTGCATACCTCTCTTTTCAGTCCGCCGTCTATCATCCTTTTTTGATTAAATGTTATTACGTTACCTTTAAGGTTAGATGTTTCCTCCACACAAGGTAAGGTAAGCGGATCCCCAAAATTATGGATAATTGGCGATGCATATTGTTTACCAAATATTTGTTTTTCCAATATAGCATCATATCCCATTTCGTTCAGATATTGAATTCTCTTACTTGCATTGCTCCAATCATCTGAAATCGACTCCTCATTGATATGTAGCGATGTCGCTTCAAATCTTGGCTTGACAAAATATGGACCTTCGAAATCCGGAGGTGATAATTTTGCACCAACATCATACCTCTTCCATTGAATTGTGGGGACATTTGCAAATCCGGCAATTATTTTTGCAAGGTGCTTGTCCTCTCCGACTGCCCTTATGTTGGGCGGTGCCCCCAAATAAGGTATCTGATGGTATTCCGCCAAAGACGAAACAAAGATCTCTGAATTTTTGAATGGCATTCTGTTATACAGCGAAAATATGTAATCCACATCATTTCTGAGATTTGGGGAAAGAAGACAACTGAGATCATCGGAAGAAATCATTTCCGGGAAGTGCTTCTTCAGAACGTCATGAACATCCCTGTGATAGTTCGCATACAAAACCTCTTTTTCGTTGATTCCTCCGTCTGCTTGATTAAACCCCGGCGCATAACGGGCCAAATAGAGCGGGCGTATTCCATTGATGTTGGTCATTGTATATTCACATTATTAGCACATAGCTTTATATTTTTACGCTTGTTGGCTCTTGTGAAACCATCCTTAAAGTGAATGCTTCAGATCTATGAGCTTTCTGATGTTGTGGGCTATACATTTGAACAGCACCTACCTGTGTCTCGCCGCTTTTGTCCTTCCATATACGACATCCCCCGCCTTGCGTTTGACCATCGAATCCGTGGCCTCCACCTGGGATCTTGAATTGTATACGGCCCGGTCGAAGCCTCTGGCCTTCACCCTGCCGTTCGATGAGGGCTCCGCCATGTTCCTGAGGGGGATCATCGCATCCGTCCCCAGCCTGTCCGTTATCTCCCTGTGGACGTACTCTGCATCGTATCCTTTGTCCGCGACCAAATACCTTATCGAGAACCCGCCCTCCGCCAGATCGTCGGCCAGGAACGTGAACCTCTTCACATCGGCATGGTTCGAATCCACGCAGTCGCAGGCCAGTATGACCTTTGAGGACGTATCCACGGCAACGGATGCTTTCGCAAAACCTCTGACGGCCACGTTCACGTATGCTGTCTCCCCTCCCGTCTCTCTCAGCCTCTTCACGAAGTGCCTGGACGCGCAGGAACATGTGAACCCCGTCGAGTCCACGGCAGCGGTCATTCCGTCGCCGCAGACCATCAGCGCAGTATATCTCAGGACCTTGTCCAGGATACCTGTCCCGAACCTTTTCGAGAACTTCACCAGCGTGGAATGGTCTGGAACACGGTCCTTCCGCCAGAACCTCAAAGAGGACAACATAGAACACAGCTCCATGTAGGAAACGTCCAGATACTGTTTCAGTATCAGCAGCGATACCTTCATATGATCGTCATACAGCCTGTTGCTGCGTTCCGAGGAATACCTCGGAACACCTAGTCCCTCCAGCACCATAGACGTGACCTTAATAACATAAGCCAGCCTATCGCGTTCAGAGGTTGACCTCCTCCTGCGCACACCAATCCCATCCTAGGCCGGCCATTCTTTCTAAGGGAGCAGCCGGCCGTGGGAGTGAATTGCACTGCGGGAGGTTAATCCTTCCTTATGGTTTCACCAGAGCAGGAAATATACTCGGATCAGGAATTATGCAACAGAGTATTTCATAGCAGAAGCTGTTTATCTATCATTCAGATCGCCGAGTGCTCCAATTGCCCCTTATGCTTTCCTCCAAGTAGTATTCGCTGGCTCGTAATTTTTCGACTCGCATGAGCAACCGATAATGTGTCCATGACAATTCGCCACGCAGTGCGTGGCTTTTTTGGAAAGTTAGATAGAACTGCCGGGTGTCTTTCAAACACGTAGGGGTAAATCCCTTTCCGTATTCGGAGGTCAGCATTTCGGAGAGTTTTTTGATGAGTCCTTCTCCATATGCGGCGCGGTCGGCGCCGCCCTGTTTCTCTACGATGAGCCGCCCTATGTTCCAATAGCCTCGACCATAGCGTTGTTGACGGCAGCATATGCCTTGTTCTTAGCTACGTTCAGAACTTCTCGGATGTCCTTGAACAACTCTTTTTCAACGACCTGCATATCATTAACCGTTGCGGGCGAACTGAGTTCAGAGGTTCCGACTCCTTCTTTACGGCAGCTTTGTCTGACGGTCTGTTCGATCTCTTTTCGGCATGTCTGCCGGTGTTTGTTGTTCTGGCCTTCTGTGTGTCTTTTGTCATGGTTTGCCGACCGCTGCAGGCCTTTTTTGAACCGGCACAATACAGTAGCATTACTCGATATCCCTCACATGTTCATTCTCTGCCCGCTTTATTTGCCTTATAAGAGTGATATATCAGCGGATGCAATGAGGGGATTGTTCAAGCATAAGTTTCAAACTTCGGCATTAATGTAATTTTAAAAGTACATTTTATAATATCCACACCATATTTGATGTGTTTTTGAACCGACCAAGACGTTCAACCTCCGGCTTCACATGATGGAATCCCATTTTTACTAAAATTATATGTATCTGCTTCATAGAGTAATCTATGCCATATTTCTGCTCAATGAGTGACCTCACGTTTTTTGTTTCCATGGGTTTTTTAATCAAAATTTTTTTGATTTGTTCACTTTGCTCATCAGTCATCTTTGACGGCCTTCCTGGAATTTTTTGAGGGCGCAATGTGTCCGGACCACCTTCATTCCATCGTTTCAGGATATTGTATCCCGTGGATCTTGATACCCCTATTGATCTTGCCGCTTCCTCTACGGTCTGTCCGGAATATAACAAACAAATGAAAAAAAGCCTCATGTGAAATTGACTTCCATGCTCTGTTTCAGATATCATTTCGGTCAATTCTTTTTTTGATAAATATAGTACTATTTTCACAATTGCCCGCGTACATTGAAGTCTTAGAAATCTAAGTCTTTTGGTAATTCTCTACATATCTTGTTGAATGATTATTATATATTGTAGGGGCAGAAAAACACTCCCACTATCGAAAGAGGAAAAATGAAAAGATCTATACTTGATGCAGGCAGAATTAAAGACATTAGGGTGCTGTTTCTTGCAAAATTTGCAGACTACAAAGGCGATGAAAAAAAAGCAACAAAAAAAGAAGATGTCATAGTCATAAGGTACAATGGAGAAATAGCAAAAATCCTTTCAGAATTATTTCCTAATCTATGCTGCTCATCTGATCTTTCAATACTATTGGATGAAGATCTTAAGAGTAAATATGATTACGTTTTTTCTTTGTACAACCGTATGCCATTCAGAAACTCTGAAATATTTGTATCATCACTTCTTGAGTATTATGAGATGCCCTATCTTGGAGGAAAACCGAACGTGCGTGCGGTAGCGGAAGATAAAGCGTATGCAAAAGTTCTAGCACACCACCTCAGTATACCAACTCCAAAATGGCGCATTTATGATAAACTGTCTATCAATTTTTCTATGCCGGATTTCAATGGACCATACTTTGTTAAACCGAGGTATGGGGCAGCATCAGAGCACATCACAACCTCGTCATTATGTAGAGATTGGCCTGAAGCGGTAGAACATATTTACGGACTAATTGAGAAAGGAGTCGATGTAATCGTAGAAGAGGCAGTATTCGGTACATTATATTCTCAGGCAATGTTGTGGAATTATGGTACACCGATTCTCTTACAGGCGGTCCGGATAGAGTCATCCAATGAAGCAGGCATCATTACATATAGACAAAAGAAAGAGGTTGAAGGCGGGATCAGGAGAGAGATTGCTGATGCGCCCATGTCAGATCTACTTTCAAAATACACAAAGAAAATATTTGGATTCATCGACCCGACTGATTACATAAGAGTTGACTACATGGTAAAAAGTGATGGGCAACCATTTTTTCTTGAATTTAACGTGTGCTGCAACTTGGGGAGTCATGCAAGTATTGCTCTATCTGCAGCTCATGTGGGAATATCCCATGAAAATCTTGTAAAGAATATTGTTTATTCAAGCCTTTCAAGAAATAATCTCATCAATCGTTTTTTGTGAAATAAGGCGCAATGGGTCGACGTAATAGTAGAAAAGGCCTCCGGGTATGAAAAAATCTTTCCAGTCAGTTTTACACTTTTTGGTTTTGTTTTTAATAAATGAGTAATATATCGCATTATTTGCTTTGACCATTTCCAAATCGGTTCTGTTCCCATAGTACTCGGATTCATTGACGTATTTAATTAATTCGTCTCTGTTCATGTTATAGTAGGCTGCTAATGCACATGCGGGAT